>Ga0210059_1001253_pt1 | contig 37639 bp, 22 predicted proteins | sample Ectturendosymbi2_FD_188042 | JGI IMG/M metagenome (GOLD analysis project Ga0210059, IMG submission 188042) | Ecteinascidia turbinata endosymbiont from Florida, USA - Sample 2 (SPAdes) (version 2) | ecosystem: Host-associated > Tunicates > Ascidians > Unclassified | place: Key West, Florida... | reverse complement strand
CTCAATTCATTATCACTCCACAAGACTAGCAACCTCTAAAAACCTGTTTTTACCTAGAGTTAACTCTTCCTCAGGAAAATGTTCTCTCAAATTTATTGGCCCAAAAGTATGGTCTTCAATACCAGACGATATTAAATTTTCAACCACCTTTACCTTGAAATGGAAACTTAAGAAACAGCTCCTACGTGAAAAAAAATTCCCAACTATGAATTTTAGCAACATTTCATTTGTCCAACAAACTACTGTGAATTCTAGTATTCTGTAACTGTTTTATTTTTTGTGTGTATTTACTTTTTCATATTTTCTGTGTGCACATTCTATGCTTTTCGGCATGAAGTACACTTTTTGTTTTTTTTCTGTTTTGCTTTGTTTTCTTTTGTACCTCATTAATTAGTTTTTGTAACTTTTCATATTACTATTTTTCTTTGTATTGCTAAAAATACTCTTAACTACACCAATTTCCTTCACTTAAATTCGATCCACTCATCTGTGTACATAGGCATGCCCTTTCACCTGTACCATTTCTTCAGCATGTTCTGCGTTCATTCGTTTTTATTTTCACTATGCCTATTCGATCTACTGTTGTTTCTCAACACTTGTCAAAAAGTGATAAACGGGGTTGGTTGACCAGATGACCGCCACGGTCTTTCGCCAAGCCTATGGCACAGCGCCCCTCTTTGTTCACGCTGATCAGCTATTGTGTTTTCATTTGCTCTAATTTTCGCTAATGGTTGGTTTACTGCATGCAATGGCTTTTGTGGTGCTTCTGCTCTTTGGCTGAGTCATATGAAACAATAAACCATTACCCTTATATCAGTTACAAATGCTGAAAAGAAATTTCGATCATTACATGGCAATGGTTATTTTGCGTAACATTACTTTCCAGTCTTTTTGCTTCATTCACTGCCGACCGAATCAACAACTTGACATGTTGGTGATGTTGCTGGTTGATATCACAAATGCAGGACGGAAGCTTTCTGCACAGGCAGGTCATCTCGTTTGAACTATTTCTGGCGTAGGCTGAGTTGCACAAATTTCTTGGCCGGCACGTTTCATGGGCACCTACAAGAAATTCTAAACCAATGCCTGTGGCCGTGATAAGGAAAAGGCGTTCCACAGCACATCAACTTCCAGGGTGGACGATGGCATCGCTTTTCTGAAAGCGTGAATTCTTTGTATCTAACACTTGCATCGTCGTGGCAAGAAACTGCTTCACATTAGAAAACCTTATAATGAAAATCACGGCCAATAAAAACGACATACTGTAAACGTTTCGATAACTCCTGTTATCATCATCAGTGCGTTGCAAATTGCAACTGTTTTGAAAAATTAGGAAATCTGCTCCTCACCTCTTTTTTACTTTAGTGTTTCCGAAAAATTTTCTAGTGGTACTTAGAACTTACAAGGCAGTTCTGCACTTGCAAACGCTCCTGGTTCAACTTCACTTTCCTCAAACTTACAAAGATCTACCCACTGAGCTCACAGTTGAGTGCGCGCGACGCGTCAGGCTAGCACATGGGTCTGGTGGGGCCGGAAGTAGATTACCCTGTTCTCGGGCATGTGACCTCAGGTCCCTATTGAACTATGCTTGTCTTCCCTGCAACAACTTTCACTCGTTTTCGCACAAAAATCGTATGTGCGCAGCGAAGTTTTATTCTACACTAATTTCGTAGGCAATGCCCCCCTAAAACGGATGCTTTGGGGGCAATTTTCGTTCGACTGCAAAAACATGCGCATCTCCGATCTGCTTTGCCTTTACGCCAATGCAAACGCACTTGCATTGTAGATGGGTCTCGGCCTCTTGCGCCTGACTTAGTGCTTTCTATTCGTGGGCTTAACAGGGACATTTTTGAAAAAAAACTTACATCGTTCGATTTGTCTCCGAAAAGAACATACTTTTAACGCCGTGATAAAAAAAAAATTTCTATCGTTGTGATAAAAAACTGAGGCTTTTCGACACTCAGTCGTGTGGGGTTGAGACCCCAGCCTACGCTTCAGCGGCTCAACATGTCAGCTCCTTTGCTGCCTACATTAGACTTTTAAACGGTTGTTCACCAGTGACGAATGGCGTACGTATAGAGTTTCGAGTTGGACAATTTCAACAAATGCACGACACTGAAACGTGAATGTCCTGCCGAATAGTTACGAGCTCTGCCGAAAAGCTGCGGAACTGTTAATAAGGAAAACAAAACGAGCTACCACAGTTAAAAGTGGACGATTACTCGCACTGCTAATATACTGTAGCGACGCTCAAGCGTCCGAATCTTCCATTTTTAAGGTGCAACGCATTTTTAGTCGTGGGCGAGCCGCGTTCAATTAAATCCATGGTGTTGAGAGACTTGTGCTCAGTACAGTTCAATGAGAGGTATTCTTTCCGGGCCTGCATCGCGCTTCGCCTCGTTCGCGGCATCTCGCGGCGTTTCGGAAATCTTCGGATCTTTGACGAACGCGTAAGCGCAGTAAACGTCTGCGAAGCGCAGAACACAGATGAGTGCGGCGGAAAAAAATAAACGAACGTCTCGTTGATGCGCGAAGCGGGTATAAGTCCACGAGCTGCTGAGAAGCCTACATCACCCGGGACGTCACACATCAGGTTTCAGCACTTGACTTGAAACGCAGGTGATCGAAAAATTTGGCCAAAAGTTCCACCCCCCCAACAATGGACGCCTGGCCAAAAGTTGCACCCCCGCCGAGGCACGCCTGGCCAAAAGTTGCGCCCCCAGCTACAAATAGTCACATTATAGTATGGGACGAGGCACGCCTGGCCGAGCTGCATGACATGTGCACACAGCTTCACCTTTGCCATCAGTGTTGAACAGGATCCGGTTTCCTGATCGCGATCCAACCGGATTCTGCAATTCAGAACCGGATCCGGATCGGACTCTACCGGGCCAGATATGGATATCCAAACTGTGTTGATCACTGCAGTCAATTGTTTAATACCGGATTAGGACTGGATTAAACAATGAAAATACTGTATTGGATTGGGATTGCAAAAATCTCCAATCCGTTCGACACTACCGAGCAAGACGCAAAGCATAAAATTCTCGAGCAGACAACTACTTCCTCATTGTCAACGCCTCTTCAAGCAAAGGAGGTCATCGTTAAGTCAGCGTAGCGACAGAGATATTCTGACTAACTGCTCGCGGTATACGCGACACGAAACAAGTGTAAGCATGGGCTTCGGCAGGGGGTAAAACACAACGCCCTCAGCTGGATTTCGCAATTTGATATTTTTCTGAAATTTTTCTCTTTGTTCTGAGTTGGTGAAATTTCACTACTGACCCCACTGTTGACAGAGCTACCACACCGTCCTTATTTCTGAGAATTGTCCTTATTTTGAAGTACTACATCTTAGAAAATATTTTTGTCCTTATTTCTTAGAAATGTCCTTTAATGTGATTTGTGTCCTTACTTTTTCTTTTCTGTAGTATAACAATTTTAAATAGGCAATATTTGATAAACATACAGACCATTTCCATCTAATCTTGAATATTTTATAACCAAGGTTTCGCGAGGTCAAAAATTTTGTGAAACCTCGAGCGCAAAGACGTAAAACGCATTATTAGATATTGTTAGCACTGCAAGCTGTCTAGGCTGGTTAGGAATCTAAATAAGATTAATCTTGTTGCGAAGGTTTAGCATGAACCAAATGGTTCCTGGAGATAAATATGCAAATACAGTATATGATGTGACGTCAGTAGTCGTGCAAACAGATAGAATTTCACCAAATGTTCTTTCATTTTGGGTCGGAAAACCGAATTTTCCCCAGTCGTCCTTATTGCTGTTTCTAGATTGATGGTAGCTCTGACTAATGACCAGACCACGCTGAATGAGATTTACTCCGACTTCTGCTTTGAAGAGCGGAGACAATAAACGTGGAAGTATTTTGCTTTCCTCACTCACTTGCAGCCATCCATTCCGACTTGGACAGCGTGGCCACTCGAGGCCGGCGGTCGGGACGGTTCTGGGCCATGGCCCTCAAACAGCGCTCGGCGTGATCGTAATCCCCCTTGACAGGACTGTTCGCAACGCCGTTTCGCGGGGGATACTCCTAGAAAAGCACGAAAAATCGTTGTATTACAACTGATCCTTAGAGACCTCTAAGAAAACCGCAGACACAAACGATCCGTTGTCATGACATTGACAAGTACGTCAAGCATTAGGATGTGTCCTCATGGCAACTGTCAAGAACAAGAACTGTTCCGTATGCACAGCCGTGCACTGCTAGATGCTAAGTTCGCGCAACTACACTGCTACAAAAAAATAAACTTTGTTGCTGTTATATGGCAGTTGCGAATTTTTTTGTGGGGGACGTTCGCTAATGACGCCATCGTCATTTACAGGGTTTCTACGCAATTTTGAATAGAAATTTCCAGACATTTTCCTGACTTGAACTTTTCCGAATGACATACTCACTACTCAGGTCAAATACAGGCACTACAGTATACAACACGATGAAAGTAAAATCATTATCAATCTTGAATAAAATGTTATGAAAATTTATGTCAAAAGATGTAGTCTGGAAAATTATTTCTTTCTATACTACCAGACCAAAAAAAACTTTTTTCGGGATTTTTCCAGTCTACAAACTTACGAAATTTTTTCCAGACCCCGTAGGAACCCTGCATTTGCAGAAACCACCTAATCAACACGAAATTGGCGCATAATAGACACGCGCCGCCCTTTGTTGAACTCCTTGACTACATTACTGCTTTATATCGCACCAAAAAAGGAAAATGCGATCGCTTCAATCTGACCAACGCAGAAGCTGAAAATCTTTGAAGTCAGCCGAGCATCTGTTGCATAAACTTCGCATTACGAAAAAAAACGAAAAATTCCGATCTTTTGTTCGGCGTTCTTCGCCAGAAACAGTCGTGCGGTTGTTGAATAATAGCGATCATTTTATTTCCTCCTCAGTGTCAGTGGGGAGTCGAACCCACCTCCAACGCATCCATCCGTTTGATGAGATCTCTACTCTCTCGCGCTCCGCAGTTCTCTTCGAAGAACTCGCCGAAGGTTTTCCATTCGACCAATCGCATCCCGTGCTTCGCGCACAGCCTGTTGGCCGCAACCAATAGCAAGCCAGTAAACAAATCACATTATAATAAGCCCGTGAAGATGCTTAGCTACTGAATATATAAAGAAAAAACAGCATTTCCAGAAACATTTGATCTTGAGGCGGTAACCGAATGTTTTACGACTTAAAGTCTTAAACTTCATGCTTTTTAGCGTTTTGACGAGTTCGTGTTTCTTGCGCTCAAGCGTTAGAACAGGGGCTCCCAACCTTTCCCTGACCATGTACCCCTTTAGCATTCGACAGATGAGCATGTATCCCTTCAGCATTTCAAAAGCTAACATGTACCCCTTCAGCATTTCAAAAGCTAACATGTACCCCTTCAATATTTCGACAGATGAACATGTACCACCAAAATTTCTTATGACAAAATATTTTATCGTGATTAATTATATTTATATATTAAGAAATAAGTACATAACGGCTTTTTGAAATAATGTTGACTGATATGTATAAAGTTTTGGAAATGAACGATACGTAACTATATATTTCAGTTGTATTGATAACCTTAAATGTACCCCTTCGGATAGGCAAATGTACCCCTAGGGGTACATGTGCCCCAGGTTGGGAACCTCTGCGTTAAAGAAAAATGCAAAGCAAGTTAAAGCACAAATTACGCACAGTGCGAAAAAATCTGTAACAGAAAAGAAATTGCAGCTCACGATATTTTTTCGCTCGCAAACCCTTATGGACGAACAGTGACAAAAAATAGATGTTTGTCAAATTTAACAAAACTGAAAAAGAAGTTCACTAGAAACAGAATTGGGCTCTGTCAGTGGCAGAAAAGGAACCTTTAAGTTGACGTAAACTTACGAACGAAGCCCAAAAAATAAATAGGGACTCAAAGCGATTCGCAGACAATCACGACTTACCAAGCGACTGGAAAATTACATGCGAGATCGCGCTAGGTGGCGCACTCACCGCACCAAGACATCTTTCTTGAGCAGGAATTCTGGGCAGTCGACCACACCGTGAAGCTGGAATCGGTAACGGCAGCAGAAGTCTGGGAAGGATTCGCGGGAATCGAAACTGACGCTGTACACTTCGTTGCCGAACGTGAGATTCTCCGATTCGCGAAGTCTTCGTCTGGAAACGCAACAATGATAAAAAGAAAACGAATGCTTGTAAACTTCCGCGGGGTGGATTGCTTGCTTGTGCAATACTTTAACAAAGCAGCACTCGCAGTGGCGTTTCGATGAAATAATTGAGAAGCAATACAATGATGTGGGAGTCTGAATCTTCGTCTGAAAAAGCTATAAGGACAAAAAAGCGAATGTTTGACAAACTTTTTTTCAGGCAAGGTTTTCGTTACGGTCAGTTTTGTTGTTGATCCCTCAGTTTTGTTGTTGACTCCCTGACCTTTGATTAGCTGCGGAAACAAATGTCTCTATTGGTAAGTTTATTGAACAAACTTTCCATTCTTCAGGGGCGCATAAGGGCTCGCGTCCCCCCCTGGAAATTTCTTGACGCTCCCCTGGGGGGGGGCTCCCCAGTTAAGAACCTCTGATCTGTACTGATTTTTGTGAAATCGGAATTGCGCTTTGATCGCTCAACGCAGCGCGGCCGAGAAACTGAAAATGCGACGACAAACGAGCTACAATTCGCAAGTGACGATCCAGACAACAGCAGTACACACAAGGAACAGTAATAACACACAGTGGCAACAGCAATCGCAACAAGAGCGTTACCTCTGAGCATCACGACCAGAACCAGAAGTGAAATAACGAAGTCGTTTTAAAAGCAACAGGACTCAGCCGCGTCAGCATCAAACGACGTTTATTTTTCTGAGAAGAATGAAGTAACAGGCCGACTTACAAGAGCACGTCAGAGTTGACCGTGGTTCCAATGAAGTAGCCACCCTCTCTGAGGCTCTCGCAAGCGTTTCGCACCATCTGTTCCGCTTGGCTTGCGCTCTCGAAGGTATAGTGGATGACAAACTGACAACTGGTTATGTCCAGTGCGGTGCTCGGGTCCTTCAATTTGCTGCGGAGTGACTCCTGCAACGGAAGGAAGCGGTGGAGGAAGGCGCAGGTGGCAGATGCTTGTGCAGTATATCACGATGCGTTGGAACATTTTGTGCTGCTTTTGCGAATAGCGCGAAATTTAAAAGATCACGGCGCGGCACAAACACCCAAAACGTACATGTCATTGATATCCAGACGTACATTATTTTTTTTCCGCTGAAACATTTCGGTCATTTGTCTAACAGCTGTATCAACACTCGCGGTAACAGTGTTCATTAGACTGTGTTCTCAGATATTCTGACCAAAAATGACATTTTTTTCGGTCATTTCAAAAAGATTTCGGTCTATGACCTAACAAAGCTCAGAGACGTTCGTCACAAATGTCCAAGCGTATGCGTGTTCAGTGTTTTTCTTTACGCAGCAAAAGGAAAACGAGCAGTCGCTACGTGTACGCAGACACATTATATCATCATTCACGGACGCTTCGGGAAAGAATAATTTATGCGGCCATTCGACCGCACAGAGGCGGCTGATGATCATTCTGATCTCCGGTCTTGAGCTACCGAGGTAAGCGTTGAGCCTGGGCCGTCCCGTCGGCAACAAAGGGCTGGTATCTCTATCTGATCTTGAAATTAAGACGAAGGGGATCAAAAAACTAAACGACGGCGACATCGTCAATGCTTGTGGAAGTCCACCACAAAAGAAAACAATAGCGGATCACCGCCCACAACAATATCTCCTCCAAAGACTTCATAATCGCTGTTGGAAGTTTTTATTGGTGAAACTGTGGAAGTCTGGCGCACTTGGCTTTCGTGGCTTGACGTGCAGGCAGTGGTGACGGGAAGCCTTGGGTTTGTTTGGAAGACATAAGAAACGCGGGCTACACAGACAAAAGCAACGCACAAAACAAACATCTCAGTGGTGAACACAACCTAACGTTGTTATGGTGGCCCATGTCGGGGTTATGGAAAGCAGTTATTTTTTCTTCTTTTCAAACCAGCTTGAATGAGCTCGGTTTCTTTGTAGTGTTGCAACCTCTCCGGTGGTGTTGCGTTGATTGTGTGATTCACCACGAACGGGATGTGCGCGAAGAACAGAAATAATATGTGTGCTGCGCGAGCAAGCAATAATGGAGTGATCTTGGTGAGTGACCTCTAATGATGCTTGTGAACCTGGTGAACAGTTAATTGTACTTGCTAACGATGACGACGAGAGTGATCTCGTCGGGTGATCTCTATTGTTGCTTGCTGCCACAGTGCGAAGCTTTGCGCACATGCCGCTCGGGATTTCCGATCGCAGCAGTAGTTTCACACACGAGCTTTACTTTGTGAACTTTAAAAGTAGCAACGCAATGACAACAATAACAGCAAATAAGTCACTTTATCCAAACGTTGCAAGTTAGCTGTGACCATGAAAATATTGTTCTTTTTCGAACAGAATGAATAAAAATACGTGGCTCACTTCCGGAAGAACACATCACAGTCGCAAGACTTTTCTTTCATTTTTTTGTACGACAACCTTACGAACTTCTTTGAAGTCCCTTTATTAAGAAAGCACAACAACAGTGTTTTTTAACGAATAAACACGAGACAGATTCGACTAATCCAGAATTCGAAGTGCTGCTGGTGAAATCTGCCAAGTTCTGAAGGGGTGTGCAGTGGCTCGGGGAAATACAAGTGTAGCTAACAAAGAGTAACCCTTTCCAAACGATCAGGCAAAAAAATCCTCTGCCCTAAGACAAAGGTTATTACATTATCGCCAAAGTGTTGCGAATAATAACCGCAAAGAGAAGACCGCTTCACGTCATTCAGCATGTTGCGGCTGAAACTGCAGAACTCAAAAGATTTTAAGCTGAGAAATAAAATCTCTAGACTTGCAGCTGGGCCTTCGACTAGCCAACCTGCCACGCACTGCTTTGATAACTTTGCGATGATTGTCACTTCACCCATCCACACTTCAGCATCCGTCGAGACACCACAAGTGTGACGCAACCGAATGTGATCGCAAAGTTGATGAGCTGATTGCAGCTTTCGAAATGAGAAGAAGAATGTACTCAGATGGTAAAACAATACGTTCTTATCAGGACTGTGGAACAGGTACTCAAATTTCAGGCTCCGGCCCCAACATCTACAAATTCTTTGCTTCGGTCCAGCCATCCAAAATCGCTTGGGCTCCGGCACCGAAGCGCTGGTTCTTACAGGGTGGGTTTGTTTCAAAACCGGTGCGCGTCACACTTGGAGTGTAATACCAACGCAATAATTACAGCAAGTCCCTCACTGCTTGGAAAGTGAAAGTTGCTCTGCGCGACTACCGGGTCGTTTTTTCGTTGCAATGGTTTCGCTTCTGGCGTTTTGCAGACGATACTCAGGTTCACCTTCTGTGTGGTGCGCACCACACCGGGGAGTGTTTGCGATATCTAATGACGTCACTTCCTGCTTGGACCGTTTCAAAACCCATCAGGTCAACTCAGCGTTGACTGAACACGAAACGAAGCTGAATGGCGTGTGTTGCCGTCTGCTTTTTTTCGGTCATTGGCCGGAGAAAAATTAAGTCGATTCGGTCATAACGCCTTTCTCAGTCATATACAAAACATCCGAAAACGAGAAAATGGCAGACGTTTTACAGCTGCACTTCGTACCAGTGACCGAAATGTCTCAGCGAGAAAAAAAAGGGTCGCAGCGGGGAGTAGGTGCTAGGTTGCTGGCTGTTTTTTTTCGGTCATAGGCCGATGCCTGGAAATATAGGCTAAAAACACTTATAGGGCGAGTTTCAATGCAACTGTGAGACAAATGACCGAAATCTCTAAGCGAAAAAATACACAGCTTGGTAGGGCGCTGCTGCTCTGACCCAAGCATTACCTTTGCCGAGTCGTTGACGATGAACTCTGCGTCGAACACCTTCATGTTGCGCGGCGTTTTTCGTCCCAGGCCCTTGTAGCGATCTTCACACTGATTCACCGACGTGCCAGCGATGTCGGTGCAGATCTGCGCCAATCGATGTCATGCGGTTAACGCATATAACGCCGACGACAGTGGCAGGGAAGCTTACCGCATGGCCTCCTTGGTTTTAGACTCTTTTACACATCGATGATTCAACACGCGTGACGAATGTCTGAGCCTTGTGCAGCGGACCTTGGTTTCGGACCGCGGCCTAATTGCAATGTAAACCACACTTATCGAATGTAGCTCGTGCGCGATGGCGCGACGCGCCTTTTAAGACACAAACTTCGACTCGCGCGGTGTGACAGTCAGTTTCATCATTTTCATTTTCGAGACGTCTCAAGCGTTTCTGTTTGTATTCTGTTCCAAGTTCACGCAAGTCGACAAGAATTAAAGATCGTCATTCACGCGACGGATGGTCTCAGAGTACACAAGCATCACATAAACAATCTAGTACAGTATTTTTCAACCGGGATTCCGCCAGAACGTAGAAATAAAACATAGATGCGACATTTCTACCCAACTGGTTTATTACAAAAAGTAGGATAGACACTTGGATCAGGTTGCATAGGGTTCCATAAGCAACGCAAATATTTACGGAAGGTTCCCCTGCAGCGTCAAGGTGGAAAACACTGTCTAGTGCTTCTTGAGCCTCCACCTTCGTCGTATGCAATTACTTTCTTGAACCCTCCGACCGCTACACTTATAATGGGGAACCTATTTACTGTCACGGGCCGCATGAATGGTGGAACATCGTTTACATTTATCTTCCAAAGGAAATTACGGCGAGAAAACCACGTCAACAAATGAGAGGGACTTCGTTTGATTCGTGTTTGCTTTTCATGGAGTTTCGTTTTGACGCAATGTTGTGCTCAAACTTCGGTAAAGAAAATTCTGATGTGGGCCATATATTAAATGTTCACGCGGGCTCAGCCCACCCCTGGTCTAAACTAATTCCACTAGGCAAACAGTAGAGGCGAGCAAGTCGTTAGCAACCAATACATGAAAACATAATTTTAATTTAATGCATACTACGGATTAGAATTTAAGTTCGATTTCGCCATGAAGAAGGCACGAACAATTAAGTTTAACCTACATGTGACCACAGGCCAAGAAAACTGCAAGTTAATAGGACGCAAATATTTTCCCACAGCCTTGTAAGAAAATCCTGGGAGAGGTATCACGCACATCTACCTAGGATTCACAGATTCTGACTGATTTAAGGAATGACTCGAAACTTGTTAGTGGATCAGTGTGATATAGCTTGTGTATAGCGACTTGCAAACACAACGACCGATTGGTTTTGCATCAACCCTTTGTGTCTCACGATGATGAAGTAAAATCACAGCTCAATTTGAACTTTTTTTCTGTGCCACATAATCAATCGCTGCATTCTATTTATTGAATATATATATTTGAACTATTAGGAAATGCAGGACGTTTCTTTCATAATTCTTCAACAGAAACGTTATGTAAGTCGCGCAAAAACACGATTAACTTTAACTGTTGGTAAGTTGACAAGCGCAGCGGTCTTTTACACACAGCAGCTAATCTACCGACGACGGCAAAATATCCCAGCAGTTTGAACAAAAACAGGTAACTCCTAAACCAGGGGTTCTCAACCTTTTTACCCCGGAGTCATAAAACAATCAACCCGAACCCCCAGTATGCTGTCCGTGGAGCAGCCTTACACGCACACTCGCACAGGTTAGCTGGCAGAGCCGTGGATTTCACGTTGTTGCATCACAACAACGCAAGATCAGGCAAAATCAACACTGAGTTTTCAATCGGCACGCATTTTCCTCGAGTATGGGATATTAAAAAACAGCAATACATCAAAACTCAACTGCCATCCAAGTATCCCTGGAAGTCTTCCCGCGAACCCCTGGGAATTCGCGAACGCCAGGTTGGGAACCACTGCCCTAAACCATAAAAATCCCGAAACTTTCGCCAAACTTCTTCGGTGTTGGAAGATAGGTAACGCTCCATCATCAAACCAATGCGCTGACTGGAGCCCTACTGCAATAGCAGCATTAAACCGCAACTTACCATTTTTCGTATATTCCCTTTATTCCATTTAAGCAGGTCTCCACCTTTGCCGCAACCAAGATCGAGTACGACCGGTCGGTACGTTTCGTCATTCTCTCTTAGCAAATCCAAGTACTTTTCTGCAATATCAAAATATCACGAAAACAGTGGAAAATTCGACGCTGAAGCTAAGAATGCTAGTTTGCTAAAAATGTTGAAAAAAAAACACTAGATCTGACAAAAAAATGCTAGAAAAATTGGATGACAAACCTGACAAAAAATGCTGCTTGACTTCATAAAATCTGACAGAATGCTGCAGCTGACAAAAAATCCTAGGAAAAGTCGATGCCGAAGCTGACAAAATAGAGAGTCGGAAAAAAACTCAAGTTTTCGTGATCTGAATGAAAGTACTTTGTCGTTGCTGTTTGCTGCACTGGACTGGAGCGAGCAATTTGGTAAGACTGGTTTTAAGCTAAACCAAAGCTTGACTTGCGCAGATTTTGGCCACTTGTGTGATATGTCATGAACAGTATGTTGGTCAAACTAGCAACAAATTTTCCAAAAGATGGTCAGCGCATCGCAGTAATTAGAACAAACAAAATTTAAAACTGGCAGTGACAAGGACCAGATGGCCTTGTTGCGGCACTATTCAGAGAACCACGGCACTATAAACAAGCCACCTCTACACGAAGCATACACCGTTACTTTTGTCAAATAACCAAGTTGTCACTCTCTGGATATCTGTGAAAATAAAAGGTATCACCTAATTGACGCGCAAATCAACATTCAGAACGTGATCCTCCCCCATGTGAAATAATTATTACGATGCTTTGTGTTGTTTGACTCAATCCGACGTTGTCTTCCGGTTTGTGCGCTAGCTTTTCTCTCAACACAGCTTGCTTACTCCCACCGCAGCGTTTAAAGCGAACTCGTGGCAGGTTTAAATGCGTACCCCACAGACTTACTGCCCGCAGATGGCTTACTATTTTTCTCTACCGTTGTTAGTCATTCCACCAAGAGTTAGTTTTTAGTTGGAGAAATTTTTCAGCCATTAGCATCAACTATTTAGATGTTTCAGTCATTTATTCATTTGAGTAAACGTCTTTTTAATTTTTGAGTAAACACTTATTTCATGAGTCACAGTTTTTTTGCCACCACTAGTATTCTTGACATCAGTCAGTTTAAGATGTTATGATTTATGAGCTTGTGTTACGAAATTTTGATTGTAGTGTTGTGTTTGTTTTTTCTCTGCTGTTACTTCAGCCTTTCAACTTTTCACCCGTAAGCTTTGCTTACGATTTTCAAGACTGATTTCCTGTGAAAAATTTGCTGATGGATTCCTTGCTTACACACATCGTGGAAAGTACATACTTGAATAGAGATATGTGCAAGTTTGAATCATCGCAAAAAGACGAAAGCAGATGGCAGTCGCCTGATTCCTCGAAAGCATACAGAAACACTAGTGCTTTTAAGTGTGGTCAAAAGATATCATAATTTCAAGCAGTGCATGAGCAGGATCAAAATCAAAGGAGACGCAATCGTAATGCCAGGGCATTGCATGATTAATTTTACAAGCACACCGCTTGATATTACGAATGGAACGTCGACGGTTGCTGTTCACGTATTTGTTGGCACAGATGGTGTGCATCTTCCACGAACTTACAATCGTGTTCATATAAATAGGCCCAAAGAGTAAAACACACAGGGTTTTAATGCTTTGAATTTATTCGTGCTGAATCGCAAGAAAACATAGATTTCTCTGGATCGCATCAATGTATCTGTCTGAGTTCATCATACAATCTGACAAGAAACAGTGATCCCACGCCAAGGAAGCTGAAACAACCCGAGAACAGTTTTGCTGCCTGATTGAAATGGCAAGGGCTAAAGTTTCATCCTCAGATCTTTCCGTATCAATTGTGCTTTCCCTGTACTAAAAATTATATTCATCTAGTTTCATGCAGAACAGGATTGATACGTTTTTATCCATACATATCTTTTTTCATAGTTTCCAACGCCAGCAGCTGTTTTTTTTTCAGTGTTTTTAGCCTTTTTGACCAACCTCTATCAGTCAGTATTGCTGAAACTGCTCACGTGTGATTGCGAAAATGCTAAATTCTTCTGTCAAAACTACTGCTTTGAGGATTCATTTCGCTATTTCTAAGGAGGATAGCTTCAAGCTTTGGGAGTGATTTTGGATTTTCTTTAACATTTAACCCCAATATGCTAGCTATGCCGCTTTACGTAATAGCTCCTCATACACTAGCAAGCTATTAAGCACTTTACAAGTTTCGGCGGTGTCATAGTTCTTATTGTTACACAAGACACAATATACAGAACAGAAGTCTTCAATTTTACCAAAAAAGCACAAAAATTTATCACTGAAAGAAAGTCACATTTATTTACAAGACTGAAAAAGTACTTGAGTCAATACATATGAACACGGCTTGTAGAATGTAGAATACATTTGCACATTTGCAAGCACACAATAATGGCTCTTAATATCTGAACTACAACACATAGAGTGGAAGAACATACGTTTTAAAAAAAATTTTTTAATTATAAAACACAAATTATTCCACAACTCACTGATCAGCACAGACTTCGTCCAGTTGTTGAAGTTCCTCATGTAATAAATCCTGCTGTTGCGTCGCTCTGCACAGCTTACGTTTCTGCGATTGTTGTAGTGCGCTGCTACCTGAAGAAATAGTGCACTCATTGATAACAGTTGAAGCCCATAACATACGCAACACACTTCGCATGTTTCCCACAGGGTTCCCACGCATTTTTAAAAATCATTCTCCACACTGTTTCAATACCTTTTCAATACTAAATTTGAGAAGTTCAATACCATTACTTCTCTTCGTTTTTCGAAATTCTTAATAATGAAACTCAATTTTACACATTGCACAACACATAAATAATAAGTACTGTGCCTACAGTGAAATCCTGCTCGGATACTTGAGATTTCTTTTCCATATAGAATTCCCATACTTTTTCAATACCTAATGTACATTTTGGCAAAATTCAATACTTTTTCAAGGTCTTGAAAACCAATTTTGAAATGCAATACTTTTTCAATACTTTGAACACCTTGTGGGACCCTGTTTCCAGCTGTACTCAAAAGAAAACCTATAAATTAACAGTTTTTCACTAAAATAATAGTTGTGTCATCATCCCAAAACACGTATGCTGTTGATGAAGGGATATCTGAAGTGACTTTAATGGTCAGCCAGCTGAGGTACCATCTCATCAAATTGTGACCCGGACAACAATAGTTGTTAGTAATTGCAGTAATTTTCTAGCGTTTCTGGTTCAAAAGTTATGGCCAAAAAAACAACGTTTGGGTTAAAAAAACCCAAACAGATTTTTTACTCCACCTTGAGTTTTGTGGCCACAACTTTTGAACCAGAAATGCTAGAGAGCCAATCAAAGGCTATAAAGACTCGTATTATAAATCAAAGGCTATAAAGACTCGTATTATAAGCTAAGCTCCACCAAAAATTTGAGTAAAAAATTGGTTCTTGGCATTGGCGCCCGTTGACCTCGGCCAAAAATGCGTAAACCTCCCTCACTTATGACGTCACCCTAAAAAACAAATCAACTTTCCAATTTAAAAAAAATCTAAACTAGAAGACTTCCTGCATCTTCAGATAGTTTGAGCAGCTCTCTAGCTTAATCAGCTGGCGAGTTATGCCAGTGCAATGTGACACAAGCAAAATTTCAAAGTACAAGCACATCATACACCAGCTCCCAACATGTTAAAAGCTCTTAAAAAATCAAAAGTAAATTTTAAAAGAAAACATTTAAAAGTAAATTACTGAAACTCGCATTCAGATAATTTTGGTATGGGACACCAATAAATGCCACAGCAAGCCATCAGATACAAATTTACAATTTCCAATTAACTTGTATTTCCAACACACAATCATTTCTTATATATCAAATGGTTGCAACGCTATTTTTCAGAAAAGTTTAATAATGTAATTGTTCATTATTTGAAAAAAGTCTTATTTGAATTTTTAAAGCTAACCCTAAAAAAAGTGCTGATTTCACATCCTGGAATTGAGAAGATCATTGAATACGTGATCAATGCATAAAAACTTAGAGCTAGGGCGTTGGTAAGGCAACCGAAAACTGCTGTTTTTAGGCCGAAATCTAAGTACAAATATATCGTACGCTGGCTCTCAAAGTGTTAAGCAACAAAAATTTTTTACAGCAACTTTTCTAAGTGTAGTTATTATACTGTAGTATGGTTAAAATTATCTAGCTTTGGCACGCAGTTACATTGTGACTTTATCACATAACAGAGTTGTGATGTAGGCCATTTATGAAAAGGCAGTAATGTCAAAATATTAAAATTCTGATTTGCTGGTATGGCAATTTTTTATTGTATGTGACGATCCATGCAAAGCAAAGTGCAAATGCAGAAAAGTTTACACACAGTGAAGAACACTTAAAACCTATTGCACCAAAAGTCTTCTGGATCATTTGCATCTAGCGCATTTCACTGACTATGCACAGCTGAAATAAAAAGCCAGGAAGCTGGTAGAAACCACATGCAGTTTTATGATTCACTTATTGAACAATAAACCTGGTTCCGGCACAGAAAAAAAGCCAACTTGGACAGATCTCGTGGAACGTCAACAACCATTTGTTGCAAATCACCGTATGCAGCGTAATCTCAACCACTTGGTTCTGGAATAGAATGTAGATGCCCTCCTTCCCTACAATACACTAGAAAACCATGAATTTGTGAGGCTCCAAAGGGCTGCATGCCTCAGGTTTGGAGCTCCCAACGCAAAGGGTGAAAATATTATTTTTTTTAATTGAAAAAGCGGCCCCGCTGAAATGTTGGCAAATGGTCCCAAAACTCCTAATTCCATTAAAACTTTTTAGCTGTTCCCTCTAATGGTTGACCAACACAAGGCTAACGATCATGTGGAGGTCAAATTTAGTGAAAATGCTATAATTTTGTAATGGATTGCACTAGAGACCTTAAATTGGTGTCAAAAGAAGCAGAATAATAAAGTTTCTATCTGTACTAAAAACATTTCGCCCTGTTTTGTCTATTATCAAAAAATGGTATTTTATCAGAAATACAATGAGTGAAAATTTTTTTTGCAATTAGCCAGGCTTCCGTTTCAACACTAAGTTTGTACTGCAGGTAGGCTACTCAGCATTAAAGCTAATGATAAAATATCAAACGCTGTCACTGCAGGTGGTTTGGAACAAGCAACGGCATTTTCCTGCTAACATTGTAGTATTATTACAAAACAACAACGTCCCTGTCTTGTCTAAATAGCACATGCACAATGACATGAAACAATGCACGTTTTTGAACATCCTAGTCTAGTTAGTCAAAATTGATATTGCGTCGAACGCACCTGCTTTAGAATTTCCCACATTGGCTGTGCCAGCTCCAATGCAAGCAAAGCTGTCAGAAGCTTGTACACTGCTACGCACACGCAGAGTTTTTGTAATATTTTGCTTCATGAAGAGAGGACACACCCTCCAATCACAAGCGTTTTGTTTTGCAGTTTCAGTTTTGGCCTAAATTTTATCTGCTGCTTATACCTATTGGGTTATGACTAAATTAAATAACATTTATGGTAATTTTAAGCCTTCTTCAGGACAACGTCAAGTAATGCGGGTTCATTTCCACTGATAAAGTTTGTGGGTGCAAATATGAAACAATTTCATGCAAATTAAAGTTAAGGCACTTGGACACCGAAAAAAACTGTTAACCAGTTTGTCTCATCCGGCGTCCATCAACAGTTTGATAAATTTCTTTCGTGGTTTAGAGTTGTTGGCCGAATTATTGCAAATTTAATAAGGTAATATTATTTGAAAAGGTTGCAGTCTGCTGGATGTTCAACACAATTGTGCGGGAGTGCTAGGTCGTAACCGGTATCAGTCGTGGCTTGCCCTGTTCCGCAAGGAGATGAGCACGGCAGAGAAAGTGTAAACCCATCTAAAATGAACTCTGCCTGGGTTAAAGCTATATTCTACAAGGAAATTTGTCATATTGAAAGGCGCAACAGCTAACCTCGGAAATTTTGGCTGCATTATCTGGACAAAATATCAATCAAGCGTTGTATTTCCAAAATAGCCTTTTTAGAATTGAGCAGTTCACAATATTGTTTGCTACGCAAGAAGTCCGATGTTGATTTCGAGTAATGCACTTTTACATGACGATGTAAAATCATTAGAAAAACTGAACTCAATCGTTCTTCTCCGCAGTGTTTTCATGAGTAGGCTATATTTGTAATACTGTCATCTTGATAGACAGTGCTCCACAGACACACTTGTGCAGATGATTGTCAGCATGGATTTTATAAATGTATGCACGTATGGATAAACAGCTCTCATTGCTATTTAGCTGACATTTACTGAATGTTCGACAAGCTAACTATCTTCTCAGCACTATGTTCATATGGGAACAAACAGCGATTGATGTAATAAATGCGTTGCAACCGAAAGCAATGATAACTTGGAAATCTTTCCTAGTGTGTTTTGACCAAGAGATCAATACCAGTTTCTATTCTAAATAGTTAGTGGCGCTAGGCTACTAGCAAATATGCCAAGTTTGATTGGGTTTTACAGGTGGAGCTTGATCCATAAGGCTTTTTTGGGCCGATACTGATGTTTTTGTTTATCATATTGCTGATAACCTATGTCGATACTTTGCAACACTCAAACCACAGTTGAAAGACAATACTTCAGTGTGATGAAGAAGCGTGTAACATCGAATTCTGCACAAACATTAGTCACTAAGATAGTCAATCACCACAGCACATAGGCTACCTTGGTTTGTTCACAGCCAACTATCTGCTTACCACACAAAACCTCAAGAGCGAATGCTATGTCATAGACTGGCTTATTGGGACGATTGTGCAGCAGTCTGTAATACGCGCTGCTTGATGCAGTCGGAGGGTTGTGCATCATAAGAAAATGTACAGAGAATTTGCATTCAATAATCAAAGACGAAGCAGCAACTTGGGTTTCCAAACCCTCTGTGCAGAAAACTAGCACAGCAGCCTTCATGAGCAAATATTGCCTACACACTATGTATTCGAGATCATCTGATATATCGGCCAATTTTTGGTTTTACCAATAAAATCCGTATATGAAAAATCATTGGGGTTTCACCGATGACATCGGCCTTGGTAGGTGATGACAAAATGCTGCTATGTTCCTTACGCATCCAAACAACTTGCGCAAGAAAGCACAATGAAACAAGTCAATAGTTATCTTACAGCAACACAAGCAGGTGCGTTTTCATAAACAAACAAACAGACAAGATTAACCATGAAGCATGCATTGACTGTCACAGCCAAAACAAAAGCATCGTCAGTAAGCTTCACAATGCTTGACATTTATTGTCCAGACCGTGCTACCGCGTGTAGATACTGTGTACGAATAAACTCCCGTTGTACTTCTAGAAGTTTTCGCAGCACGAAAAGTTTGACTGTAAGGTGCTTAAGTCCAATCGATGCCTAGTTTAGTGCAGACTCATTAAAAAAACACTTGTATGAAAAATGAATTGTATCATGTTAAGCAACATTTGTGGCGTTATGAATATGATTACAAATGCAACTGCTACTCACTAGTGACGACAACTATTTCTGTGAAGCTATTGCACGTAACATCTTGAAAGGGTTTTACTTTTCTTGACTTGATGTATTAGACCATAAGCGTGCTGGCTTACACTGTACTCGAGCTAAAATATCCTGTTCTTGATTTAACTTAACTGACATTTTCCATGAGGCATGTTAACGGTAATTGTGATCTCACAATCCAAGCTATTGCAACACGCTGGTTTGTGGATGTGATAATACGTAAGTTACGGAAGCGCTACTCCACAATTATACAAATATGTTGAAACAGTGATTTGTCCGATAGCAGCGTGGATATCGTGGTAGTCAGCATCCATTGTTGTATCACGATTGCTGTTGTCCGTTTATTAAACAACCAGCAAAAGCAGTGTTTATAACAATGCCACTTACGCAAGCTAAAAGCACAGTGTTTATGATTGGATCAGAACTTCCGTGGCATTATTGCACAATCATCGCATGCGTAATTCGCACATGTGCACATTTGGTGACTTGTTCCTATGGAATTTACTTCGGGCAGATGGGCGATAATCGGTTATAGCCTAATGGTGCTTTTGTTTAGGCTAGGTTGTAGATGACCAGCTAACTTCCTGCAGGTTACTTGGTGAAAATGCAGAAAAACTTTCCTTTCTGCATGACAATCTTACACTGTTGAGATGGAATTACTACGCATTGACAAATCAGTTGAAGTGCTTCATTTCATATGCCAATGCCAGTACTTCAGTTGCAGTAACTAATGGAACTAGTTTTTCTTTTTCAAGTACATGCAGTTATTCAATGTTACATTACATCAAAATTCCAAACTTGACTCTTTAAGACTTGGATTGACTTCACAAATTGAAAACGCAGTTGGGATGCAGAAGAATCTGGTTTGTGAATTATATGCAAGAAAATTTTACAAGACTTGTGTAGTACAGTAATGAGTAACTATTAACAAACATACCATCATAGACCAAGGAAGTGACTGTTTTGGAAAAATTTTCGTTTTGCCAATGGTTAATTGAATACAGTATTGTACTAATTTTAACCTCCTGAACTTATGCACCATTTTGTACTTCTATCTTTCAGCTTTCAGGCACTGTTTTTGCTTTTTATGTTAGAAGCACTGTAAGCAGTCTCTTTTATTAAGTGTTCTCTTCTGATTCTTTTGTTATTTTTAACATTCTTTTTTATTCATAACTATGTTTCTTCATTGCAGACAGTGTACAGGCCTACTATCCTAAAAGGTTAATCAGATAAATTAAAAATCAGAGCAAAATACTGAAACTACTGCAATTTAATAAATTTTAGCTCATAAATCTTGATTTTTAAGTGTTTGAAAAAAAGGTAAGGCACAGAATCATGTTTTTGATAATGAAGCAGAAAACAAGATTTGAAAATATCGGTTATCAGCCCATGAATGGCCGATATATCGGTATCGGCCTGAAAAAAAACATATCGGTCAATCTCTGCTATATATCGGTGGAATTTTGCCAATATGATACTTTGGCAACATCACAAAATTCATCGGTTGATCTCTAGTCTTAACTTTTTGGCATCTGGCTGCTTTCGGCAATTTTCGGAAAAAAAATGCCTAAACGCACGTGGATTTGCACAGGAATATCTCCGCTCCTGTTTGAATTACGGACTTGGTCAAAGTGTCAAAAGATGCGGCAAGTCTTTTAGACTTCACTCTAAAAAATTTTTTTTGCTTGATTGTGTTTTTTTTGTGAGTGACGTCATAAGTAAGGACTTTTAGGCCACCATGGCCCAATTTGCCTGGCCCTGGGCGCCAACCGTTAGGTGGTAAAATTTCGCTGAAGTTTTTACTGGAAACTAGGCTACAATCTGAGTCTTTTGATACTTTGGATGACCTGCTTGGGTTTCGGGTTCAAAAAATATGATGTAACTTAGTAAAAATATTTGACTAATTAGCTAATTCGATAATTAAATAATTTGTTTATTTTAGATCATAAGTTTTGAACCAGAAATTCTAGAAAGTTGATCAAAGGCTTGAAAGACTGGGACTCGAGCCTAGTTTCCAATGAAATCTTCAGCGAAACACTTTGGCCTAGCTGTTGGGCTCGAGGTCAGGCAACATGAGCCAAAATGATGCTGAAACTACTTCACTCATGACGTCAGTCACAAAAAATCCGAACCCCCCAACCAAAAAATTTTTATCAAGTGCAATCTACTAGACTGGTCGATCCGTTTGAGCCCTTGAACATCTCTCTAGCGCAATTGGCGGAGGAGCTAGGGCGTTGGTAAGGCAAACGAAAACTGCTGATTTTTAGGCCGAAATCGAAGTACGAATATATCGTACGCCAGCTCTCAAAGGTTAAGTGAGAATGTGATTTTATGCTGAGAAGTGATATCAAAAGCTGCCTTTCTGTGACAGACCCCCTTTTTCCAGGCTAGATGCGCCACTGAGTCAGTATGAAAGATCTCCAAGGCATGTTGTTATCAACATGTTATCAATGCACATTACAATACACAAACTAGACATACATTCAAAGTGAGTAAACTTCTGCCAAGTTCTCTTAAAAGTAGCAGTAAATTGCACCAATACATGTGTTCATTCTATTTGTAAAACTCCTCAAATAATGTAACAAAAAGTTATTTGGATTAATGGTGCATCAGTGCTTGGCTGATTTTACCTACATGAAATCCTAAATGTTCCATAGCTGCAGACTAACCGTTCACGCTCTTGTTGCAACATATTTAATAATGGTTTGATTTTCAGATATAGTGTTTTAGTAACTACAATACAGTGCATTACTTATTTCACTGCATAAGTGTAAACGGAAACTAGAAAAAGATTCGTGAAGGTGACAAATGGCTTTTCACGGTTGACGTACCTTTCATAACAGTGATAAATTTCCAGAAGGAACATTGCCTACCATGCAAGATGTTATTGATCGGATTTTAAGTGAAGATCATTTTTTCTCAATGAATTCTGCAAGGGTTGTTGCTGTTGAGCTTGTAAAGCACTGGAGATGGAGCAATGTTTCTCCAATTCATTAACTGACTGTTGTTAACACTTTAAGAACCGGTCTACGATATATTCGTACTTTGATTTTGGCTTAAAAAACAGCAGTTTTCGGTTGCCTTGCTAACACCCTAGCTCCTCCGCCGATTGCGCTAGAAAGCTGTTCAAGGGCTCAAACGGATCAGCCAGTCTAGAAGATTGCACTCGAAAAAACATTTTTGGTTGGGGGTGCGGATTTTTTGTGACTGACGTCATAAGTGAAGTAGTTTTAGGATCATTTTGGCTCATGTTGCCTGGCCTAGGGCCCAACCGCTAGGCCAAAGTGTTTCGCTGAAGTTTTCATTGGAAACTAGGCTTGAGTCCCAGTCTTTTGAGTCTTTGATTGACTTTCTAGCGTTTCTGGTTCAAAAGTTATGATCTGAAATCAACAAATTAATTAATTATCTAATTAGTCAAAATTTTTTACTAACTTACATCACAACGTTTGAACCCGAAACTCAAGCAGGTCATCCAAAGTATCAAAAGACTCGGATTGTAGCCTAGTTTCCAGAAAAACTTCGGTGAAATTTTACCACCTAATGGTTGGCGCCCAGGGCCAGGCAAAGTGGGCCTAAAAGTCCTCCACTTATGACGTCACTCACAAAAAACCCACACACCCAAGCAAAAATTTTTTTTTCAAGTGCAAACCAGAAGACTTGCCGCGTCTTTTACTGGGTCTATAGAGCATACCGGAGAAATTCCCACGCAAAGCCACGTGCGTTTAGGCATTTTTTTTCTGAAAATCCCCAAATCCTAGCGGACGCCAAAGAGTCAAGATTTTCAACGTGATGAAGGAGTTTAAAACGGTGGATCACTACCCAGAAGTAAAAGCGTTCAAAACCATCGTATGTTGCAAAAGAAAGCCAGTTTATGAGTGATGTTGAAAAATTGTTTGACATATTTTGTGAAGATAATCAATGGAGAAGATAATCAGACAAAAAGTACAGGCCGCAAATGACTGAAGATGACTGTCTGTTTTATGAAGACCAAAAGGGACCAAGAAAAGCCTGATGTTTACGTTTGGAAGAACCTCTCACTTTATCTGATCTTCGATTTAGAAGAATGATTAATATGAAAGGTGGTGATCAACTACCAGGTCCAAGTGGTTCAGGAGATCCAATCGTCTTGGATGATCAATCACTCTTTACACATAGTGAAGATAGTTGTTCTCAGTTTTCAAAATCTTTTCCTATGCGTTTTTCTGGAGCATTACAACCCAGCTTGCAAGTCCAGATGAACTTTCCTAATTTGGCAGGAATAACAGAAGGATACCAAATTTCAAACAGAGCACCAGCAGTGCTTGCAAACGCAGTACTAACAAATGTTGGACTAATTACTGAAATATTGAGAGTCGAAAAACATAATTGACAAAAGCAAGCTTCAATGTGAACAACAAAAATATCGTAAACAAATTTCATCAAGACCAAGGTATATTTTACGAGCAAGTAAATGGTGTGTATGTTGATGGCCGCAAGGAGGCGACTTTGACAACAACATGTTTAGAAAGTGGTAAAATCTACCAATCAACATGCTCGGAAGAACACATTGCAATGGTAGAAGAACAGGTTAATATTATCTAAGCCACTTTTCTACTGAAGATGCAAAAGGAAATTCAATTGCTGGTTGCATCTACAGTGTAATCAAGGGTACCAACTCAGAGGAAAACCTGGCAGCCATAAGTACCGATGGTGCTACTACGATGACTGGCATTAATAAAGGCTGTATAAGGAAATTGGAAGAGGCTCTTCAGAGGGCACTGCAGTGGGTGGTTTGCCTCATAAATGCAAGTGAGCTTCCTCTGCGTCATGTTTTCATTGAATTGGATGGAAGTATGAAAAGTCCAGATGCTTTTGCTGGACCACTCGGCAAGAAATTGGACTTCAATGTCTCACAATGGCCACAAGTCCAGTCCCAACCCACATTACCCAATAATGTTCTTCAAGACCTTAGCACAGACCAATGTTATAGATATAAGATATTTTGGTCTGTGATTTGTGGTGATGTTGATGTCGATTTGCAGCTCCTAGATATTGGGCCTTTAATTCATTCAAGGGGCTGCCTCTAGCATGCAAAACTATCTGTCTATGCACAGCAGCTGAAAATCCATCAGAAATCTTAATTACCCTGCCTCTACTCCGTTTAAAAGTGTACTTTGATAAATATGGGCAAATTATACTTTTTAGCATAACTCGACCAGCTCCAAAGGTGTTAACTAATCATTCATTAGTACATCAATTTGAAAATAAGCAAGGATTAAACACACTGATAGCTAAGTAAAAACAATCCAACAACTTACTATGGATGCATTTTGAGTAGAGTTATTTTGATACAATTTTTTTACAGGTGGTTCATCTTCATAGCCACTTCCCCACTTTCGTTTTTGAGGTGACACATCTTTTTTAGTGTCCATTCTAAACACATCTGCTATGTCAACAGTCAATACCTAAACGAGCAAAACAAGCTTCATTTTACTAGAATTGATAGCTCTACTTCAAATTCTTCAAAGTGAACAATTAAACTTAAAACCAAATGTTAGGCCATTGTTATAGGAGGTTGATTCTGTTGCAAATGCTGACAAACAGCTTCACACTTAACAAAAAACGATTGCTTTCTACCATGACTATGTCAGCTTATAAAGAATAGTAAGGTTTATGCTTTGAACACATGAAGGTATGCATATAAAAAACAGAACTTGTAGACAACAACGTTTGTCTCTAGGAAGCAGCACAAAAGCCAGGAAAGTGATCAATCCACATATATTAGTATGGAAGCAAATTACTAAAAAGCAGCATTAACTTTTACTTTGAATGTAGCAGCACTAGAAAATCAAGCTATATACCAAAAAACACCTTCCTGTCAGGACAAACAAAGACCGAATTTAGTGTTGTCACAGAAACAACCAGAAAAATTAATATTAATGAAGCACAAATGCTAAGTTTCACATGAGCTGATAGTATTATACAGGAAGCTCACGTATGCTTCTGACAAGATCATGTTTTTGCACAAAATATCTAATTATTCGTGTAACAATCATACCACCACAACAGCGCATAGAAAAACAATGTCATAATATTTACAAACTCTGCATCCGTCCACAGTACTCTTCATTTGATCTGGTACAACAACAAAGCGACTAAACATAAGAGCATAATATATGAAAGGTACTGGTACACATGCGATAAGCCATACACTTCACTATTAGTCCATACTGATTGCAGCATTGTCATTATTTTAAAGTTGTTTTCAGGTTGCTGCAAAAATAAATGACATCTGATCATTCAGATTTATACCAGCAACCAATGAAAGAGATTGGAAGGACAAATATCAAACAGTTGCCAGACAGTAAATTCTAGAACAATAACTGTGCGTATCAGTTGTTGTAAAGCACAGAACCAGAAGAGACTTCACCTAAGAGTGCATTGTGTTCTGATGATTGATTTTCTGTTAATTGCTGTGCTATTTTGCATTCTTCAACTGATTGGATAACCAGTCCAGACCTTCATACAGCCCATCACCACTGGTAGCACATGTTGACTGAATAAACCAACTTCTGGCTCTCAGTTGATTTAGACCAAGTTTCTCTGTTACTTCAGTTGCTTGCATTGCATTGGGTAAGTCTTGCTTGTTAGCAAATACCAACACAACAGCATCTCTCAGCTCATCCTCATTAAGCATCCTAGCCAGCTCATCACGAGCCTCACTCATTCTCTCCCTGTCATTGCTGTCAACAACAAAAATCAAACCCTGTGTGTTCTGGAAGTAGTGTCTCCACAGAGGTCTAATCTTGTCCTGGCCACCAACATCCCAAACAGTGAAACTGATGTTCTTGTACTCAACCGTTTCAACATTGAAACCTATGGTTGGAATGGTTGTAACAATTTCTCCAAGCTTTAACTTATACAAGATGGTAGTTTTTCCAGCAGCATCCAAGCCTACCATTAATATTCTCATTTCCTTTTTTCCAAACAGGTTTTTAAACAGATTTGCGAAAACGTTCCCCATGATTTTTCTATTATAAAAATCTACAAAAATTCTACAAATTCTGAATCAACACAAAAGTGCACAATTATTAAATGAAACATTTTTTATCTAGTACTGTTGCAACCTCTCTGGTGGGATTGCGCTGATTGTGTGATTCACCACGAACAAGATGTGCATGAAGAATAACACCATTATGTATGTAGCGCGAGCAAGAAATAGTAAGTAAGAGAGATTGCAACATGGTAGCTCTGCCGATATTAACGTGTGAACGATTGAATGTAACAACTAGCATACACAAAGAGAGATTGCGAGCATGATCTCTATCGTTGCTTGCTGCCACGGTGCGAAGCTTTACGCACATGCCACTCGGGATTTCCGATCGCAACAAAATGGTGCTGTGATGAGGATGTGGAGGTCATGCGGAGTTCAGCCTTAACACAAAGAAGGTGCGATTGGTGTGGTTTGTCGTAAAAAGGAGGGGATGTTGTTGCAATCTCTTCGGTGGTGTTCGTTGTAAAAAGGAGATGTTGTTGCAACCTCTACAGTGTGAAGCTTTGGGCACATGCCGCTCGGGATTTCCGATCGCAACAGTACCAATCTTCATGAAAAACATGAAATAACCAACACATAAAATGAAGCAGCAACAATGCAATTAGAAACATAATATCCATCACACATAAAAGCTCCACGTATGCTAATGTTGCGATCGGAAATCCCGAGCGGCATGTGCGCAAAGCTTCGGACTGTGGCAGCAAGCAACAATAGAGATCACCTGACGAGATCACTCTATTATTGCTTGTTTGCGCCACATACATACATTTTTGTTCTTCGCGCACATCCCGTTCGTGGTGAATCACACAATCAACGCAACAAAACCGGAGAGGTTGCAACAACATCCCCTCCTTTTTCCAACAAACCACATCGATCGCACGTTCTTTGTGTGAAGGCTGAACTCCACACGACCTCCACATCCTGATCACAGCACCAATTTGTTGCGATCGGAAATCCCGAGCGGCATGTGCGCAAAGCTTCGCACCATGGCAGCAAGCAACAATAGAGATCACCTGACGAGATCACCCTATTATTGCTTGTTTGTGCCACATACATACATTTTTGTTCTTCGCACACATCCCGTTCGTGGTGAATCACACAATCAACGCAACACCACCAACTTTTGAGGTATCAATCAGCTGGAATCTGCTACCATAACTTCGCAATGATTCATAAATGCACATATTATCTAAATGCATATAGGCGTTGCAAAGTTCAAATCCACCAGAAAAGATTTAAATCAATTTCAGGCGACTATATATTATATCAGTCCTGATATTTGCAAGCAAAAACTTCCTGGTGAAATGCTAAATAACTAAAGAAAAATGGAGAAAGCAAGCAAACTCTGCGCTAGTAGTTCTCAACCAAGGTTTGCAAACACCTGGGAGTCTGCAGAAACCTTGGAATTTGAAGCTTAGCATATGTTTGGCTTGTTTTGCAGATTTACACAAATCTGTTATATCAATGCCACCTTCAATTAAAGATGAATCGCTACTATTATATTGCATCACTCAACGCTATTGCGGCGTTTCTGCAACCATTCTGAAGCTGAGCTGTTTTTGCATAAGGCAATGTTGCTATAATACCTAGGTTTGAGAGTTGATCTGTAGCCGTTGTTGCAATGAGCAATCATTAGCCAGCACTTAAGTGACTTCATCATGTGTAATAGTTGAAAATAGACTTTGTTCCATGTAATTTCAACAGTGCTTTGATACTGAGATGAATAAGTCACGAAAGTTTAGGTTTGAATTTGGTAGGTCCATGTTTTGCCTTATGCATAGGTGCATTCATTTATCCCTATTTTACAAAAATGTATGTACAAACAGACTGCATATTTTTCCAGAAACTGTACAACGTGTCTATTGTTACATCAAGTAAAAATTTATTTGTCACATGAACTGAAACTAGCCTATAGTAAACTTTTTGCGTTAAAAAGCAGTCTTTTCTTCCTAGCAGTTTTGTTCAACATTGAATTAAACTGGTCCAATATATTAGATAAAAGTAGAAAGGTGCAGAAGACTATCTTACCTTGGGTAACATTAAGCCACAGTTGTGTTATGCCACATGGTACTCAGCAATGAAACCACCAAGGCTGAAGCACTATTAGATGGGAAGCACCCAGAAGATAAAGTGAAATACTTGTCTTTTTCACATAAAAAATGTCTTGTAACCAGTGGTAACTCAATGCTGAAGGACACTTTAACCGGTGGGCCATTCCATGTTAAATCGCCCAAAAACAGATTATAAACCCTAATTTTCAGAATTTAATGAAATTTAGCATACATGTTGGTTTCTGACCCCAAACCTCAAATCTTAAATTTTTTCTTGATCAGATGATCAATTTGAGATATGGGGGTAAATTTTTTTTAATTTTGAGAAAATAAGGGGGGGTGCCCAACTTTAAACCCCATATCTTTTGAACTAGTGGTCCAATCTGGAAAAGTAAGGTATCTTTGAAAAGGGGAAAAAGTCAGGAATTCAAATCTTACATCATTTTTATTATTTGGGAAATTTTGTGGTGAGGATCTTTTCACATATATTTTGACCCTGAAATTGACCCTGTGGATCAAATTATAAAATCATCAAATGCTAATGACCATTGGATATTATAGCCCTAGTTGTTACTGACATTATGACAAAATATGGAATACGTAAAATTTTTTGTTTTTGAGTGATAACAAATTGAACTTGGCACTGTAGACAGTATTGGTTAAGATCAAAATAATCAAATGCAAAGCCAGTCTTCTAAATGCCATCATTTCACCACATGCAACTTCAATGCCAGGGTTAGGGTTACAGTTTGTGTTTTAGACATTGCAGAAGGTCAAATTAACATGGCAAAAGTATATTTCCATGGTGAAATGACAATATCAAAAGGTTATCTACCTAACTGAATGCATGTTTCGTACACTACATTCTGAGATGAAATGTGTTTAGGGTATATATGAGGTTGTTAACATGTCAGTATCGGTTAGTAAGTTAAGTTTTTACACTGATGTCGACCCCTGTAACCAGAAAAAAACATACCACTGACAAGAATATTTCACTGGTAAGACATGAAGATATCAAAATTTTGGCACTGCGAAGCACGATTAACTCTTTGACGTCCGCTTGGTTTCAGGGGATTTCGGAAAAAAAATGCCTAAACGCACGTGGCTTTGCGTGGGAATTTTTCCGGTCCAGTATGCTCTACAGACCTGGTAAAAGCCTCAAAAGATGCAGCAAGTCTTCCAGTCTGCACTCGAAAAAAAATTTTTTGCTTGGAGGTTGCGTTTTTTTGTGAGTGACGTCATAAGTGGAGGACTTTTAGGCCACCTTGGCCCACTTTGCCTGGCCGCCAACCGTTAGGTGGTAGTATTTCGCTGAAGTATTTACTGGAAACTCGGCTACAATCCAAGTCTTTTGATACTTTGGATGATCTGCTAGGGCTTCGGGTTAAAAAGTTGCGATGTAAGTTAGTAAAAATATTTGACTAATTAGCTAATTAACACTTTCAGAGCCGCCTGGTTTCAACAATTTTCGCAGAAAAAAACAGCAGTTTTCGGTTGCCTTATTAACGCCCTAGCTCCTCCGCCCATTGCGCTAGAGAGCTGTTCAGCGGCTCAAACGGATCGGCCAGTCTAGTAGATTGCACTCGAAAAAAAATTTTTTGCTTGGGGGTTGCGGTTTTTTTGCGAGTGACGTCTAAGTGAAAGACTTTTTGGCCACTTTGGCCCACTTTGCCTGGCCCTGGGCACCAACCGTTAGGTGGTAGTATTTCGCTGAAGTTTTTACTGGAAACTAGGCTACAATCCGAGTCTTTTGATACTTTGGATGACCTGCTGGGTTTCAGGTTCAAAAGTTGTGATGTAAGTCAGTAAAAATATTTGACTAATTAGCTAAATAATTAATTTGTTTATTTTAAATCAAAGCTTTTGAACCAGAAACGCTAGAAAGTCTATCAAAGGCTCAAAAGACTCAGATTCGAGCCTAGGTTCCAATGAAAACTTCAGCGAAAGACTTTGGCCTAGCGGTTGGGCTCTAGGTCAGGTAACATGAGCCAAAATGACCCTAAAACTACTTTATTTACGACGTCAGTCACAAAAAATCCCCAACCCCCAACCAAAAAAATTTTTTAGAGTGCAATCTACTAGACTGGCTGATCCGTTTGAGCTCTTGAACAGCTCTCTAGCGCAATCATCGGAGGAGCTAGGGCGTTTGTAAGGTGACCGAAAACTGCTGTTTTTTAAGCCGAAATCAAAGTACGAATATATCGTAGACCGGTTCTCAAAGTGTTAAGTACTCCATATCAAAACAATGTTTCCATCATGAGCAAGAATTGCTTAAGTTTTCATTGCAATGAAAAAATTGTAGTGATCCATTTAGTATTCATCCAAACAAGCAAAGGACAAAATAATTGGAGGTCCTTTGTAGCTATGAGCAACTGAAAAAGCTACCTCCAAATGTAATTCCAAGTGAATAACACTGCAGCACATGTGCAATCAGACTGAATAAAAAAATGAAAGATATGCCAAGTTCTGCACAAACTGGAGGGTCTACTGAATCAAATGCTGGTGTACCAAAGCATGAAAAGGAAGAATTAATGGATACAAGTTCACCAAAACAGGATGTCAATGATGTTGATAGTGCCACTGTTGTTCTTTAAAGGACATTTTGCTTGTAGAATAAAAATAAGGAAGTCGATGTGGAAACGAAAGCTTCTAAAACCAGCACAGAAATTTCAATATTGTATTGAGAAGACCTGCAAAGTTGAATTGCAGTCATCTGACTCAGATTTAGATGATAACAACAAAAATATTATGTTTGTTTCATGCCATGTTGGAATAACTGCAAGAAATAATTAAAAGATCCACTTTTTATACAGAACATGTTCTAATTTTAGCCCAGTCCCACCTTCAACACAGAAGAAAAATAAAAGAATTTAGTGCCTCGAACCACTTAGTAAAGAAGAGCTGAGCATAAAGAAAATATCATTTTTAGAAAAGTGCACCAAGAACAAGGGCAAAGCAATGTCACCTGAGCTGAAGCAAGAACTTGTTGAATTCTATGAAAAAGATAAAACAGTCACATATTTCCTGGGACAAAAGCAAAAAGGAGTGTGCGTGGCAAGGATGGTGAAAAAATCTTAGACTGCTCTAATAGAAGGCCTTTTTTTTCTTTCTTCAATGCTTGGCTTTTTTTCACAAAGTGGTTTGAGAAATTATTTCATTGTCCTTTCTATGGTGGTGAAGGAGGATTGGGTTAAAATTTGAACATGTTCTATACAAGAAGTGGATCTTTGGTACATTGCTTGCAGTTCTTCCAACATGGTACAAAACAAATATTTGTCGTTCTCATCTAATGCTGAGGCAGATAACTTTACTTCAACGTAATAGGTCTTTGTTCAGTAGACCTAATTTGTGCAGTATTTGGCATACTCTTCATTTCCTTATTCAGTCTGATCGCACATGTGCTGCAGTGTTTTTTTCACTAGGAATTACATTTGGAGGTGGATTTTTCAGTTTTTTATAGCTACAAAGGACCCGCAATTATTTTGTCCTTTGCTTCTTTGGATCAATGTTGAATTGATCACTATAATTTCTTTGTTGCAATGAAAACTTCCTATGCAATTGTTGCTCATGATGAAAACAAATCGCTTTAATACGGTGTACTCAAATTTTACTTTGCAATGCCAACATTTAAATCATAACAGTGAAAACAGTGAAATATTCTGATTAGAGGTATGTTTTTTTCTGGTTACAGGGGTGGACATCAATGTAAAACTCCACTTACTCACCGATACTGACATGTTAACAACCTTATAATAAGAGTGAGCTATACAGGCAAAAAATTTAAAATCAAGTGACCATAGGTTTATTGCATGTCATTTGGGGTAAGAAGGAAAAAAAACTTTTTTCAAAAAATTTGCATTATCAGAGGTTTGCCGGGCAAAAAACGGGAAAAACCGACAAAAAAATCGACCAAAATCAGTAAATTGGCCATAATTCAGTCCCTAGAGCACTCCGGAAGTTCATATTGGTACGAAAATATTTGTTATGCCTGCCTGGCACTGAATTAATTAATCACAAGGACTAACACCACAATCTAGTGTCTTTGGGGTCCCAAACATACTTTTTCAACAGTCTATGAATGGCCTTTTTTATCACCGATTTTGGCTGTTATTTGGCAGGCAAACCTTCAAAAATGATAATTTAAGGGCTCAAATGGTAGATTTTCTGCCTAAGCTGCATGCTCAACTTAAGACAGGAACAGTTGAGAATGATGCCCTTGGCACTTTAAGTGCCCTTGACTCTTGTTGCTATGCAAAATCAGAAGCTTGATTCTGAGCTACAAAAGTATCTGATTAGGGCAGTGTGTCCGAAAGGCCTAGAGCTCCAGTGTGCAAGAGAGTATTGGGCTGACAATGATGATGATCAGAGAGTAACTGCTGTTCACAAGCTCACGCCTCAAGAGCAATCCAATCTACCCACTGAGAATCTACAGGCAGAGCGATTTCTTGTTAAGTTTGGTGCTGTGGCTTCCATGTCTGCACGTCATTCCAATCGCTTCTTCAAGGCCAAGCGCATTCGGGATGACCTAACCCTGATCAGTGAACATCATGCTGATAATCCACCAGATACTAAAACGTTTGCAGCCCTTGACAAAATAGAGCAGGAGTGGAATGCTCATCAGAAGGCTTTGCAGAAAGCTCGGCTCCAAGATTCATTGGCCAAAAGCCAGTGAATTTGTGGCTGTAATTCTGAAGAAGTGCAAGGAGCATGGTGGTCCTGTTACAGACATAAGGGAAATGAATCAAATAACATCCAAGTTTAATGAACGTGAAACCAAAAAATTCCTCAGGCAAGAAATTAAATTCCAGAAAGCCATACACAACCGAGACAGTCAAGAACATCCTGACGTTCATAAAATCAATAACCTTTTCATTGATCAATTGACTGAAAATCTTGGAGCTCTTGGATCAGACAATGTTGGTGATAATAGTGATAATGTGCTATTCTCCACCGAGGATGAAATCATGGAAATTCTCCTTGAGAAACCAGTAATGTCTGATAATTCACCATCAAAACCAGTTTATGAAAGCCATCAACCTGTACCTGTAGTTTAGGACAGTGCTAAAGGAAGAGATTGGTTTGTCGGCTTTCACATCGATGAAAATGATGACACAACAATACGAGTTGATCACCTGGAGCCCAAGTCAAATGATAACACTGTTTGGATCAGACCTTGACATGATGATATTCAGGATGTCAGACCTATACAAATTCTGCCATGTACAGTTATAGGGGAATGGGTCATCAACAGGCAGTCTGCTATGTATATTATAAAAAAACAGTCAGGCCATCAAGACAATGTTTGAGCAGCTATTTTGTGAGGATGCATAAAAACTTCAGCCTATTCAACTAGTATTATGTGACTGTTACTTCTTTTAACTGTTTGCAACAATTTTAAGCAGTAAAATAGACATAGAAGTTGCTCGTAGCTTGCATTTTGCTAAAAATCTATATTTTTCACTAATTTATTGGCCTTTTTTAAACCTCCAATTTGGTCAAACCCCTAAAGTGGAAAATGTTTCTTTTAAATGATTTTTCTGTATTTTCTATTGAATATAAAATGCAACATCAGATTGTTGTGAACACAGTTGAGAATTAGTTAAAATACTCATTTTTGCCCGATGTTGGCAATTTTTTGGTTGGCAAACCTCCAAAAATGAGAACTTTTCAAAAAAAAAATTTTCTGTCTTCTTACACATGCTAGGGTGCTACAAACCTATGATCATATATGTACCATCAAATATCAATATGCAATTTGACCACCTGTATTATAAAGTGTATAGCCCACTCCTACATGTAAACCTTAAAATACACATCTCGTGTTGTAATATGGTGTAGATAGCATACATGAATTGGGTACATAACATTTTAACATTGTCATTTCATCATGGAAATATACCGTATTTTCGGGACCATAAGGCGCACCAGATTATAAGGCACAGTATCTAAAATTGAATGCTACCTGTTTTTTTCATACATAAGGCGCATCAAATGAAGCAAAACTTAGATGAGTCAAACTACTGTATTCAACTCTTTCACATTAACTCCCGAGTGCCGAAGTCGCCCAAATGAATGAGTCGTCACTGCGAGTTTAATCTGTCACACATGCCTAATTCGCTAGACATGAATAGAATAAATAAAAGTTGTGCTCTGTGTTTGATTCAGTGTGTGAAAATGTAGTTAGGAGCCCTGCAGAGTAATATGATCTGTGGTATATGCTAGCTGCTCTTGGACGTTACTCACTGCAATTGTTGTTGGTTTGTTATGCAACACAATGGTCTGTTTGCAAAAAAATCGTAAATAGCAAATAAATAAATAGCACCATTTACCGCATAAAATTGGTTCAAGATGAGAAAGCACAACCAGGTTCCTACATCAGGCGCACCACATTATAAGGCGCACGTTTGATTTTTGAAAAAATTAAAGGATTTTAAGTGCGCCTTATGTTTCAAATAATACATTACTTTTGCTATGGTAATTTAAATCTGACTCTCTGCAATGTCCTCAAACCAAACTGTAACCAGGGATGTGGAAGCGGCTATTTTGTCAACCGCTTTCGCTTCCAGACCTATCGCTTCCGCTTCCAACAGAACTTGGACTCTAACAGACCCTGGGCTCTATCTTATCTATGAACTTGCTGACAAGCATGATTATCAAAACCAGCAGCTTACGATTTACAAGGGCACATTACTAGTTAAAATGATCGCATAAGTCAGTATCTGTCAGCACGGTGCTGCTACTCTGTTCTTACAAAAAAACACAACCTAGAAAACTATCTTCAACACAGACATATCAATACAAAAAACAGCACTTACAACAACCCGACCTTAGCTCAGGGTTTCTTAATATGGGGTGCCCCCTTGGGGAATGCTAAAATCAATTTCTTAACATGGGGTACATCTCCTGAGGATGCTGAAATCAATTTCAGAGGGTGCTGGGGAAAGGACACATATGATATGTGGCGGCAAAAGGAATATGTTTGTCTTTACTTATAGTAACCAGGTGTTAGCCAATGGTAGGGGTGTTGAACTGTTTAGGCATGGCCAAAAGGCGTGCTGAGGTAGAAAAAGGTTAAGAAACACTGCCTTAGCCTAACAAATATCAAGCTAAATCTAATTACATAGCGTAACCATTTAAGGTTTCTTCAAAGCGCTTTGATTATCATACATTATTATGCCATTATAATGCTTTGAGCAAAATTCTAGAACGCAAGGTTTTGGACAAACTTGTTACATCTTCAATAAAATGTGAAAAGCTTTTCAGACTGAGTTGGCAAACACATATGTTCAGTAATATCTAAGTTAAGTTAGCATCCCAGTTAAGTTCGCACAAAGTCATGAAAAAATCTAGATTCAACTTTTTTAGCAATTTATTAAGACAATAACAATAAGGAAGTTAACATAGTAACAATACACATTGTAATAAAACAACGCAATAGACATCAACATAACACAGATGATGGTGGGCAAGCAATGGGTGAAGAGATGAGGCATGTACAGATGAGCAGGTGAGGCAAGCTTTTAGCAATTTATTGGTTTTTGCAGCAAATCAAACGTGACAACTGGTCATAAAAAATGTTAAACTTGAAAAATTATATTGCTAAAGTTCACTTTTTGATACAATTGTTCAGCAAGTTCGTTTGCTTCAAAATGGTTAGTGAAGGTGGAAGGGGCAGTTTTCTCGATGCATGTTATCAATCCAAAGAAATACCTTTCGAACCAGCTCTGTTAATCTGCAGACCAGACCCACTAACTTTTTTTTGTGTGTCTTCAGACATTTAGGGCAAATTACGTTTGCACAAAACTTCCCGCTTCGCACAGACGTTCCTACAGCAGCCTCACTCCACACTCGTCATGCGATGTTTCGTTAACTTGGATCAGTTGGATGGTTTGACTCAAAATGACTCAATTAAGCGCTTGGCTTTGCTTAACATTGTTTGTGAAGTGAATAGCATAATGTAAGTGAATACTATATGCCTTGCTGAAAAAAATAGTTAGCTTCAGTCAAAGCATCAATCAGTCTCCAAACATTAGCCCTAATGATCAACATCTGTTTAAGCCAGTTAAAAGCACAACTGCTAGTAGACCTACTCTACCACATAAGTTCGCACAAACAGCTGATTGAAGTTGCGAACATAACCGGGAGATTGCTGTGCTTTCAAACTGTTACCATTGTAGTAGACAGCAGCTAGGTTTGAAAAGTCAGCCTCCGATAAAATCGGTAAGTTAACGAAGACTTGGACTTCTATGAAGAACGCCATGGATGCTAGTTTAACTAGCATATGGATGCTAGTTTAACTAGCATAACTAGTAGTTATGCTTTATCTCGTTCTCTCGCGGTACTGATATCGCACGTTCATTCAGACTTATAGTGCAACGTCACCGCTTAATCCACGTTGGGAAATGGACAAAACTTTTTCGCCAAGTTGAATAACCTATGTGGAAGCGGAAGCGGTAGGATTTTCGCGCTTCCGCTTCCACAGAAAAACGACCGCTTCCGCTTTCAGCTTCCGCTTCCACTTCCCTGACTGTAACCCTAACCGTGGCACTGAACTGAAGTTGTGCATGGTAAAATGATGGCATTTGGAAGAATTGCTTTGCATTTGACTTGCGCGAATTTAACCAATACTACCTACATATGCTAATTTCAATTTGCTATTACTCAAAAATGAAAAATTTTACATAATTCCAGCTCTTGATATTATGTAGGTAACAAATAGGGCTGCAATATCCAATGGTGATCAGCATTTTATAATTTGATCCACGGGGTCAATTTCAGGGTCAAAATATAGGTCAAAAGGTCCACTTATTTTGCGTATTTTGACTAACAAAGCTTTGCCATTTTTTGTTACTTTGGCTGCACTTTTCCTATTTATTTCTCCTCACACGACAAGAAATTGATTTAGAATTCTACAAATATTTGGAATTA
>Ga0210059_1001252_pt1 | contig 37643 bp, 41 predicted proteins | sample Ectturendosymbi2_FD_188042 | JGI IMG/M metagenome (GOLD analysis project Ga0210059, IMG submission 188042) | Ecteinascidia turbinata endosymbiont from Florida, USA - Sample 2 (SPAdes) (version 2) | ecosystem: Host-associated > Tunicates > Ascidians > Unclassified | place: Key West, Florida... | reverse complement strand
TCTTCTTGACATATTATTTATGATTTGAGGACAAACAGTTGCAGATTATAAAATGTTATCTTTTCACCTTTCAATAAATGTAATCATCATTGTGGTATCATTTAAAATCCTGGATTTGTGCCCAATCGCTTTATCGCTTTGTTTCAACAATTGTGAAACACCCTGTATCTGAGCCTCCTTGTAGGTTACATGTATATTGTCCTTGCTGCTGCTGCTGCTTCAGAATTTAAACTCTTTATTTGTTCTTCATTTCAACATAACACCACTTCTTGGAGAAAATTAAATGTGGCGTTTAAGGTCTGTAATCGAATGCTTCGCAAAATTGCAAGACTAAAAAAAGACGTATACGCAAAAATTGTCTTGGTTAGTTTAAGTTACTACTTTCCATATGTTAAACAAGCAAGGAATCTATATCTGCAAATTTTTAATAGGAAATCAATTTCACGTAACACTACGCATCGTCGGTCCTTGAATCTGCAAGCAATGCTTAAATGCTAACAGGTGAAACGTTGAAAGCAGGGCAGAGAAGGCAAACAAACTCAAGTCTGAAGTGAATATATCTCAACACCAACTACGACAATTAAAAATTTGGAATTACGTCTTTCTCAAATAATTGTGTTCACTGGTATTTTAAAACTAACTCCAATAACTTCAGATGCAACTTAAACTTAATAAAGCGTAACACAGTGGTTAGTTTAGTGACGATTTGTTAACTTGCCTCAGTAATTTCCTTGGAAGCTTTCTTGAAACATAAAAAGGGATCCTGAATTGAATGTTTACTCTTTGAGTACCGATCAGAACGAGTGAGCACCCTTATGACGTCTACGTGCTGGTAGAAACGGTCACAACATAGTGTTGTTACGTTGCAGGGATGATCGAGGTCTTACCTGGATTGATGAGCAGCATTCGAATGATTCACAGCATATCGCAATTTTACAACACGTCAGAGAGGATGACGTCACTTTTTGTCAAAGTAAGCAAAGTATCTGCAGAAGATCAAAACCTGTTTTCGTTTGTTTTCTTTTATTTTAATGGTGAGTCACAGAAAACGTGCAGGAATATCCACTATGTGTTGAATATGTTTAGTTTAATGTCTGTCTTGTTTACTGGTTTTTAGTAAATAAAAGTCTTTTGATGGAGTTCATGCTGTGGTGTTTTTTTTATTTTTATGTCATCTGATTGCCGAAGTTTTGCTTAAAAAAGCTCCGCACAGCAGGTTAGTGCGTTCTTCCAGGTCTTGGCAGTAGTTCCAAGAATTTCTACTTATTTTGAAAAAAAATCCCGTTAATTCAGATTTCGCCCCGCATGAAATTGCGTTTGGACTTCGTTTGTGATGTAATGCAAACTCATCCAGGATTGCACGTTTCAGCACCAGTCACATATTGGGCGTTTCAAAAACACGATTGCAGTCTTTCTAAATGTTTTTCGGCGTGTCTCGCTCCAGGTCACCAACCAGATGATCACGACATCAAAACATTACATCATGGGCGGGGCGCAACGAATCTGGGACATTGACAGGGAAACACTGCTGGAACGGATCGCCAACTGCATGAAACTGAACGATGAGTACCAGAAAGCCTTCCACAGGTACCGCCTCTTGAATAAATTCAGCACTTGCTTTCAAGTTTGTGTTGTTCCATACTAGTAAACAGAGCTGACGATAAACACGTTTTCCGCCCATTGACGCCAATCAGGACTAGTTCATTGAGAATGTGTTGTTGATAACAGAACGTCAAAGTGCATGGTTTTTAACTCTGCCTTAACATGTTTGCATGCCAACCCCCAGCTGTTTGCAACGGGGAATTTGCTTTTCGCTAAACGAGTTTAATTTGTGTTTTGCAGAACCAAAGCGAAGTTGAAAGAAAATCCAAACGAACGTCAATTCGAATTCAGCGAAAATTACATCTTTGGAAAGTTCGACACTCTTTGCGCGAGACTGCGCAAGCTTTCCGACATGGTTTTCACGATGAAGAGCTTTGGGGCCCTGAAAGACATCAAAATGGACGGCATTGACGCCTTGTATATAAAGTAAGCCGTTTGGCAATTAGGGACGAGGCACCAGCGGGAATAATCGTTTCGCTTCTATCGTCCATTAACACCAATACTGACGAATAATTATAAACTGAACAAGTAGTGCATTTGCTTCCACAAAGTCTTAAGACAATGAACAGGACTGCAGATGAGAAGTTCGTTTCAGGTACCAGAACATCGTGAGCAACGCTGAAAAGAAGAAATACGACGCCCTGGATCACCGTAAGGCCGAGTTCGAATCGGACTACCTCGATTTCAAAGCGCAGGTCGAAGGCTTGCAAGGCGCCCTGCAGATTTACGTTGACACCTGGTTCGACCGTTCACTTTCTACCGAGTATCTTCTGGGGCTGCTGGATAGGTTCGAGAGGATTGAAGGCGCAAAGTAGGTGTGAGTTTGAAGCTGGAGTCTTGTGAGCATTGATTAGCGACGTCCTAATCCGCATTGCGAATCGATTCACTGCGACTCAGAAACGTTTTCTTACTTGCGCAGCTTGGATCTCAGCGAGAAGTATTCTGCGTTGCTGGCAAAATACGCACGAGACATGGATGGAGTAAAGAAAGCTTACCAGAAATACAAGGCGGATCCTCCAGTTGCGCGAAACACGCCTCCCATAGCCGGTAAGTGGGTGTTGTGAAGGCAGTGACAGGTGATGAAGCGTAAGGGACATGTTTGTGCAATGTCCCGTTCGATGTCGACTGATCTTTGCTAACTAGCAAAAGCGCGGAAGCTATTTTCTGCTTGCTGAGAACTGCAAACGTTAAGCATGCTGGACAACCTTAACTGCATTGTTTTGTTTGCAAACTGGTTAGAATGAGTACCGTTTTATTTCTAATTTCATGCCAGTTTACACCAGGGGGGTGCAGTTTAGCATTTTTCGTCAAACAACGCTTACAGCGAAGAATGCCAGCAGGTGCGTGATGCTAACGAAAAGTTGAGAAGGCGGTCGACTTTTCGAAACTAAGAGCAAAAAACGGGCGTCGACTTTTGCGTTCCGCAGATGCCGAAAACCATCCGCCACAGACTGCTCGTCTCGTTCGCCAGTGATTGTGGGCGTTGAACGACCAACGCAAAGAAAATTTCCTGCTTAAAAAGTTTTGAGAGGGACCGTCCACAATATAGGAACGAATTAAGGCATTGCATGCAGGTGTAACACTGATTTTTGGCTGGAAAAAATGAAACACCTCTCTATAATGTTTCGAAGCTGTTTCTAAACGTCGTTGTTCTTGAAGGCAAAATCTCATGGGCGCGTCAACTTTACCGCAAGATTGCCATACCGATGGAATATTTCAAAAAGAAAGACGATCTGCTGAAAACGCCTGACGGGAAGAAAATTGTTCGAACTTTCAACAAATTGGCGGCTGTTTTACTGGAATACGAAGTTCTCTACCATCGTGGATGGTAAAATTACTATTTTCATCGCTTGATAAATGTTTACAGTAGTTTAGTACGTCAGTTTCACGTTGCTGTTGCAATGCTCCCTTGGCTCGCTTGCCAACTGCCAGTGGTAGGCTATTTCCACAGCAGACTGTTGTCAGCTTAAAAGCTTGCGCGACCCTGAACATTTTAAATATGTTGTTAGCTTTACCCATTCCGATTTGTTGCGCGGAACATCATGCTCCAGATTCCTGGGTTCGCTTTAGTCGATTTCGTTCATTGCTTTGTTAAATGGGTTTAACTCATTTTTGTTTGCGTAAACTATTACTTTGACGTAAATCAAGTGTGTGTCAGGCGAAACGTTTCTTCTCAGGTGCCGCGCTGTCGACGTAGCGAAAGGGGGGTTGCAGGCGTCACTGCTTGTTCGTCACCCTGAAACGTCAAAGCTGATGGTCAACTTTGACTCGTCGATTTGGGAGCTGCTTTCGGAATCGAAGTACTTCACTAAGATTGGCCTCAAGATACCAGACGCTGCGTTTCGCCTCTGCCTGAAGGAGGATCAGATTACAACGAACAAGGTTTTTTGCTAAAACTTTCTGCCATGCGTGGTTTTAGCAAAAAATAATCAGCGTAGCAGTGTTTGGTGTTTATGCAGAATCACTTCAAAGCGTGCATGCTGAAGTCTCAGATACAAATTACATAGTCGAGTCTTGCGTTGGACTTTTTCATGACTACCACACTTGCTTGGAGACCTGTAATACGTGTGAGAGACCGTGAAAATGCTTTTAATGTGATTGTTTTGTAACAAAAAGATCTCCTTAATCAGAGCTTGCATTTTTCATTTTCACGTGTGTGAACCGCTCGACAGATGGCCTTGAAGTTGATAAACTTTGAGCTCTCAGTTTAGTGACCTTTACTGGCATCGAACTCGGCTTATACTCCCGAACTCGGTATGCACCCCCAAACTCGGTATGCACCCCCGAACTCGGTTTGCACCCCCAAACTCGGTTTGCACCCCCGAACTCGGTTTGCACTCCCGAACTCGGTTTACACTCCTGCGGAATTGTTTATGTGTACGGCGTATCGCGTACGATCATTGCCTTTCATTCGTCGGTGCGCTATGTACGACAAGGCGTTTACTGAAACTTGGAAACATTGTTTTCCGCACAGAACGACTTGAACGACATGATCCGAAGCTTCGAAACCATGACCGACGGGATTTCCCCGCTCATGAAACCACTGCTGAAGCCGTTCATCAACCGCGTCAACGAAAAGATTCTGGCCGGATTGACGATTTTAAACTGGAATTCTCTCAACATCGAAGTCTTCATTAAAGACGTCTACACTGCAATGGATGAACTGAGCTTGATTGTCAAGAGAGTAAGTTGTCGTTAACCTGGCGTCAACAAACACAAAGAAATTTATTTTTAAGCGAAAATGCACTGAATTCTGCAGCAACAAGGAACAGCAGAAGCAAACAATTCGCATTCTCCGTTTTGTTAACTCTTGAAAATATTAATGACAGTAGTAAGGATTCACATCAGTATGAAATAGCACAACTCAAAGTGCAAATAAAACAGGAAATTAAAGGATTCAGAAAATGCAAACTGTAAACATCGTAATGCATTAGAGTTTTCCGTAAAAGATAAGTCTGAAACGAACTTCAGAAACCTTCCTGCAATTAACCTTTCAATTGCTATTACCTACAAAATTATCAATGTCAGCTATAAGGCGGATGCGTGACTGAGTTTAAATGCATCTGTTGTTCAGATACAAGACATTACAGAGTGTCGTATTGAGAAATACCTGGAGGACGTCAGCACCACAGCTCTTTGCGACATGCCAGACGACGACGCGGTTACTTGCGAGAAGTTTCTGCAGCTCACCGATGGCATTGTCAGCAGTGCCTGCTCCAAGTTGACTTTCCTGAGCTCTGAGATGGAACGGGCTGTGTACGAGATTGTTGAGGTTAGAAGTTCCGCGGTTTGTCACTTACTATTAGAACATGTGCAACTCGGCAAAGGTGAACGGCAATTCAATTTTTGTAGTTCAAGTATTGATTCCTAATCTATATTGTACCATTGGTGGTACGTGAGAACTACCCACGTGCGACAGGGACATTTTTAAATATATAGTAAAACTTAAGCTAAATTTTGTGAGGTCCTGTCGACACCTTATCGGTCACACTGCTTTGAAAAATTAAAAACGAAAGTGGTATTTTGATGTTAGTATGCTTAACTGGCAAACGTTGAAGGACTTAAGTGCTTGAATAAATCAAAATTTGATAAATTCGAGTTTTTTTGACGTCGTGGTACGCGGCGACAGCGCAAGACCATCTTTGCGCTGCGCGACCAAAATAAGGTTGGAAGCACGGCAGGATACAAAAAGTGTTGCGAATCCCTGAAACTGTTTAACAGCTTTGCTTTTCCTTGTAATCTTTCAAGGCGCAAATGTTTAACTTCTGATGGAGCTGGTGCTGCACCAAAAGCATTGACTTGCATTCTCAGGTGTATCACGTGGTAGGTGGCAATTTTTGAGCAAAACGTTTTTCTGCATTCTGACATACACAGATGCTGGAGGAACAGTACACTGAGGAGGAGTTGGCCCAGTTGGAAAATCAGGCCAAGTCTGAGAATTTCCCTGTTTGGTATTACACCTTATTGGGTCACTTTTGTCAGAAGTCAACCGACGCACTGGTAGGTTCAACGTCTTGGAACGAACTGCCTTATGTGTTGTTGCAACAAGGTTTTGACGAAGAATTGGAACTCACTTGTGACTGTCATGTTGCTGAGTTGTCCCTTCGCTCATTGTTTTGCGACAACAACATTGCTGTTCTGGAAAGTACTTTCCTTTGGATCACATTTTTCACGTATAATTGCTAAGGTCTGGTTCACCCTTCCAAAATATGTGTTAATAACTTGCCTTACACGCCACTGCAAACTGTTCGCGCACAGCGTATGTTAATGCTGCTCCAACGAGGTGTTATTCATCCGCATAAACTACAAGGGCTTTACTTGAGGGGAAAAAATCGGGATAACGCGAAAAACAGCAGGTAAATCCATGCGGCACGCAGTTTGTGAGTCACAGCCCCGCGTCTGGTGGCTCCATTAACAACTTTCGCTCTGTTTTTTAAAGCTGTGCTAATGCATTCACGAAAACTGCTTTCTGTAACGCTTTCCAGGTGAAGTGCACCCGCCTTTCGTTGGACGCCATCAAGCGGCGATTGCAACAAACGAGCAAATACCAATCGTCGGAAAGACTGGGCTCGGGCAAACCGGACGTGAAGAAAGCGCCACTTTTCCAGTCCCAGATTATTCTCGCACTGCCTTCGATCACAATGAAGCCAACCCTGGAAGATATCCAGGTAGAGAAAAAGCGATTTATGCACAAGGCACCGAGGCAGAAACCATGATGCTGTTTCTTTGCGTTGTGCTGTTTTCGCGCACCTTCAGATTTTGGTGCTTTATCACATAACGTGATGGTGTTTAAGCTACAGAAACTAAAAAACATTCTTTAAAAAAGACGCTGCAGTGCAGAACAGAAGGCTCTAGGTTTGCCGCGACATATCGACATTCCAACAATAAGTCTCCTTAAAGAACACGCAATCGAATCAACCAGCAAACTGTTTTACCAGGACATCGATCTCTCATGTTTTACGCATGTTTAGTCCTGTAATTTCAAGCAAGGCTTACAAGTGAAATGGTGAAAAACTAAAGCAAGGTTTACAGCAAGCACCTGAATTGTAGTTCCAAGAAAAAGCTGTGACCATAAAGCTGGCCTCACACGAAAGTTGAAAAGCGGAACTGACCCCAATTACTGAACGCCCAGCTGTTCATTTCACAAACGATTGTTTGCTGCCGGCATTTGCTTAAACAAACGTGTTAACTTCATACAGTTGCTTTTTTGCTTTGATCATGGAAGTGTTTGATATTTTGCTTTACAGGCCAATCTTAACAAAGCAGTAGAGCAGATCCTCAACGCTGCCGTGAATGTAGCGCTTTGGAAATACGCGGATTTGCATTTCCAGCAGCAGCACATGGAGGCTGAGGCTGCCAGAAAAATGGGCGAAGATGTCAAAACCCAAATCAAGCCACCAAAACCCATCGTCAAACAAATCAGGTGGTGTCTTTCATCAGCTCAGTTTATCTACCGCTGACATTGTGAAGGGGTTATATTGACTGTCTGAAACATGCTCTAAAGCAGGGGTCACCAGCATGGTGCCCGCGGGCACCTATTCGCCCGCATTGACCTCGTGGGTCGCCCGCGAGCTTGTTCTGACAACAGCATAAACATGTTCAGTGTCTTCACATGAATATCGCTAAGTTTTATGAATGATAACATAATTGAAGACAAATTGAGCCAATAACTGGTAGCCCTTCGCATGAATCTGTACCAAGAAGTTGCTCTCAGTTTCACAAAGGTTGGTGACCCCTGGTCTAAAGTTTATTTCAGCTACCAGTGAATAGATGAACTTTATACTGTGGATCTGTTTAAGTTATTGTGTGGCTTACGTTTGATTTAATAACGCCCCATAATCGAGAGCAGATGGCTGGTTTTGAGAAAAATTAGGACAATTTGAGTGAGAAACGAATAACTGATACCTTACATTTTTACTTACTGTCCTGCGCGAAAGTAATTCTTGCTTTTTTCTACACTTTTTTATACAAGCGACGGAGTGACAAATTGTCTAACCAAAACTTCAATGTCCCTCCGCTGGGATTGCGGCCTTGTAAAGTTACCGGCAAAACATCAGTGATTTTGTTAAAAATTTCCATACTCTTTCTGTCAGTGAACACAAAGACGTGGTGAAGGTCGTGGTCGCATTGCACTCTGTGATCAGTTCCTTGAAAAGTGAATGCGAAGCGGTGAGCGGTTTTATGACATCACACAAAGTGTTTCAGTTGTCTGGAAGGCGCTTGACATTTTGTGTTTCTCCAAATAAATAATCTCAAAATCGTCGTTTGAAAAATCAGTGATTATCTGGATATTTTGTCCATGTCCAGCGAGGAAGCGTAGTTTTTTTTCTGTCAGCGAAGCAGTTTATGTCTATGTGACGTATCAAACCGTTTGTGTCTATGTGAAATGTGACGCAATAAAGCCGTTTGTGTTTATATGAATACGTGTCGTAATAAAGCCGTTTGTGTACATTTGACGTAATAAAGGCAGTTTTTGCCGCCGTGACGCAGGAAGTGAGATTGAGCTTCAGTAATTGTGTTCCGCAGCGGTGTTCTCTGTAACTGATGCTACGTTTTTTTCGTTGCTTCAAGCATGCCTCCCCTCTACAATTGCAAAAAAGTGTTGGGTTGTGTTGCAGCTGCTCGCGAACTTCGGGGGTTTCAGCGAATTGTGGCAGGACGATCCTCAGGAGAAGATAGTTGAGTTCGTCGAACACGGACCGGGATACGCCGAATACGAGACGCAGATAAAGTGAGAGAAAATCCCTGGGCTGCCAGATGCGGCTTTTGCTGATACTCAAAAACTCGCAATAGTATTTAAAAGAGAGATCCGAATGTGCACAGAACGACGCACAGCATAGTTTGCTGTTGTGAAGGTTTGCAAGGCAAAGGAAACGCATACCTTTAGTTAAGTTCTGCAGCATGCATTTCTGCTTGCGTGTTTTGAAAAATGCGCTGAATTGAAAGCAAATGGCGACACGCTGCTACAGAGTAAGACGCTGCCTCCATGCATTTTCCTACACTTGTGAGAGAAAGTTGTAAATTTTACCCTGATCTGCTTATGCTTATATTATAAAGATTTTTGAAAGTCTAGAAAAATTACAATTTAAAGATTGTTTTCAAAGAAGCTCATGTTTATTGCATCGCCAACAGATACTACCACAAGCTCGAGTCACAGGTGGAGGACCTGCCGCAGAGCTATCAAGTCGGTTCGGTTCTCTTTGAGACCGGAGAGTTGAAGCTCGCTCTGGTGCAGGAATGCAAGGCGTGGAAACGAGCGTTCGGCAGCGCCCTGAACGAAAAAGCAGGAGCAGAACAGGAGAACATATTCAATTTCATCGACAACCTCAGCAAGCGGATGGGGTAAGCGTTTAGTGCTTCGCAGCTTGTCGCGAAGTGTGGTTTGCAGCAGACCAACTTGTACGGATTAAGGCAGGGCGTCGGAAGGTTTTTTTCCAGGGTGGGCAATAGTGGATTTTTACAGGGATCGCCAAAACGATTTTTCCGCGGGCGGGCCAAGGGGGGTGAAATTTAATTTGACACACTCGAAACTAAGAACAAAACCGTTTTTTTTGCTAAAAATCTGTTAGGAAAATGCCGCGTTTCAAAATCCAGGGGGCAAGGCCCCGCTTCCGACGCCCATAGATAGGGTGTCTTCGGTCCTGCATTTCGCCGCAAGCGAATTTGTGGTTGAGTTGAATGCAACATACAGTGGCTTGACATTCGCGTTGCTCTTGTTGATGGCATCATGGCATTTAACATGGTTCGTTGGGATCAAGCAACTACTGTTCAAGCGAGATTGTAAATGAGCACTTTTCTTATCTTCCTCTGGCGAGCCGTCAATGAATTGGTATAACATTTACACGCCATTCATCCCGCCACGTATAAACGCGTTTCAGACTTTAAACTTTTGTTCCACAGCTCGGATAATATAACTGTGCTCTCTGATTACACGCTCCGGTAATTGAAACTTGAATCGCGACGCTTACTGCGTCACGACTATTACACGCTTTTAAGGACTTTTTTGCCGCGAAGGAATTGCGACGAACAGCGTCGAGAATCTGATCACGTGACCGGAACTTTTTTTGTATTTTTCCAGGCGTCCAATCAACGACTTGGACGATGTGCGGTCGGCAATGGCTGCTCTGCGTGAACTTCGCGAGGAGCAAATCAGGATTGACATGAACGTCGGTAAGGTCGAGCGATTGAAAACGTTTTGTAAATCATGCTTGAATAAGCAAAAATTCTGTGCTTGCAAGCATTTTGCAATTGAAGATATAGTCAGCTTGGCGCATGCAAAACTTCAGTCAAATCTACGGCAGCATAATTACCTCCTTACCTGCTAAGTTTGCGGTCATAAAACATTTTCTCAGCTACCGAAGCGCCTTCATATAGTTCGCTGTTTTTCAATTCTCTGATTCACTGACATGCTGCAATCTTAATCTTCTACTTTTCGGCCACTTACAAACCGAACGTGGACTACTTCAGCGACCTTTTGATTGTACCAACGTTATAAATAAGCCATCACTGGCTACCCTTTGTCTCCCCTGCACCTGTGAAGTTCTTCCTGGCATTTAGAGATTTCGCCCTAGCTCAACAGAAAATAAACGTACCAGCCCAACAAGAGCGCTGCGAAAATGTTCGCCCAGGGTCAGTTTCATTTCACACAGGCACGTGATTTATGCCTCTTGGGAACGTTTGACCAGAACGCTACAAAAATTATTTTATGATATATTTAGGGCCCGTTGAGGAAAGCTACGCTTTGCTGAACAAACTGGAGCTGACCTTCAACGATGGAAACGCTGAAAAGGTAGACGGGCTTGCCTATCAATGGAAAAATCTTCTGGGACTGGTAAGTTCACAGCTTGTGAAGTGAGTCTTTGGCGTACTGTTTAATTTTTTCTACACCTGGAATGTTCTGATACGTTACGCATACAAACACGGGGGTGTCATATTGACCGCCACATCTCGTTCTGCAATCATGTTAGTCCCAGTATGATGAATGTCAACACGTAAAGCGTGTTGTTCTGCTTGATTTATCACACGCGATATGCAAACAAAGATAGTTGTAATCCATGGAAACAGCGGCGATCCTCCTCAGATGGCTGTTTGCCAAAGCTCTGGCTGAGTGTCGTTTTGCGTGCAGCTTCTGCACACGTGTTTTGATCTCGTATGGTCAGGTCGGCACGACACAGACAACCTTGCTCAAAGTGCAGCCTGGATTCAAGACCGACCTCTTGGAAGGCGTCGAGAGATTCTTCCACGACACCGCAGAGTTCTACAGAGATTATGACACCAAGTAGGATTAGCGCGAAATTCTACTGTGGGTTGACGTACCATTAAATCGTTATTTTGAAGTTGTGTTAAATATGTCGTTAATGAAAACGCGAGAAAGTGTGAGCGTTGACATCTGCTGTGCTTTGTATTCGATTGTGTTGGCAAGAAACCGAAATCTGCTGAACAAACACATTGCCCTGAAATTTTTGATATACCAACCGAAGTGTACGTTTGCAAAAAGACTTCTCAAACTGCAAGCCTTTTTCAGTGAAAAAATCTGTATATCTGCGCATACAAACATGCCAAAGCGTTTACCGATTCCAGGAAACGTTGTGTGTTTCAGAATTTCTTCTTTTGCTTATACGCACATTTTCAAAACCAGTTGTTGGAAACCTTTTGGAAGGAATTGATAATAAACACGTATTGCAAATAAAAACGAACGGGAGTAACACAGTGAACAAAGTTAAAGCTATTTGTGCTTCAGAGTATGAAAATTGGGACAGGCTTACGAACTTCAACAAAAACTAAAAAATTTTTCACAAAACTGTTAACTGTTTATCTCGAAACGTTTCAGACTTTTTCGAATCTGTTTACGATTTATTTGGAAACGTTTTCGCATATTTTCGAAACGTTTCGGATTGTTTTGAATTAGTTTTCAATCGAAGTGATTTTGCTTTGCAATAGTTAATCTTTTCATTCAAGGGGTCCCAATATTCAAGGGATCAAACCCCGCGAGGCCAGCGACCGTCTGCAGATCTTTCAAACCCGCTTCGACGAGCTGTGGAGGAAGTTCGTCACATACACTGGCGGCGAGGAGCTGTTCGGCTTGCCAGTTACAGGTGAAAACAGCGCGTATGTAGCTTTTTTCAAAAACTGTCATGTGGATTTTAATGCAAATTTGAGAAAGTAACGCAATCTGTCAGGTCATACTCGATCGTCCTTTCTCCGCTATTTTGGTGGCTTAGTTTCATCCCTTGGACCAGAGTTCTTAAAATAGGGTCTATTGGCCTTCTAGCGGCTCGTGAATATGTTTTGAGACGCCTGTGAAAGTGTATTAATCTGAATCTAAATGAAAGTTTTATATCTTATTTAACCCTTTCAGCGGTGCAATATATTTTCTAAAAATTCAGATTAAGAAAACTTTCCACACTTCTTTCAAGCAACGCGTAGGCCCGAATTTACTTTGGTAAAGCATATTGAATGCAACTATTAATACTACGTTCACGCGCGTGTGACGTCCATAAGCTGTGACGTAAACCGCCACGCATCTTTGACAGCAGCTTGATTACGTAGCGTGCAAGCATGAAACGAAATTGGGCGATGGTTATTTTTAAATTTTGTCAGATATTGAAAAGAGTTGGTCGTAAAACAATGCTTAAAAACGCTGCCTTACATGGTGATAATAGAACCCAGGCTTGGATCACTCGCCGTTTCATGTTTTGGCTTCTACATAGATTTGTTGCGTCACTGACAGTTCCGATAGTTTACGCATTGTCTTATCAGCAAGTAGGGAAACCTCTAGCCCCTTTTCACTTTCATGAGTTTTTACAACTCAAGCTTGGGAAAATAGGGTTTGTTATTGATTTCCACGCATACTACTTGAGGCTGACATCTTATATCACAATATCTTTCTGCTAGAGGCGTCAATAGTGCCTCTTTAGTAGTGTATTTTGCGTTAATGTTTTTATCAATTCTTATGGATATCTGAGTGTTTTCTGTATCACTTCTTACCTTTCTCTGCACACGCCGATGTTAATATGGTAAAAAAATTGTAATTCCACTTGCCACGGTCGACAAAGCTGTTTGAATGCTTCGACAAAATTTTCCTTTTCATCAATCTGTTTCGTAGGTTTTTTATTTCATTTGACTTAATTTTCTAAACACTGTTGCCTGATATTGGTTCCCTTGCCCTCTTGTCTGTTTTGCTTGAGAACACAACAGCAGGGGTACCGGGACGTTGAACACGAAAGTTATTGACCGCTTGTCGGGTTTTCTGCCAACGAACCAACTTGAATTTTCCAGCTGGCCAGTGCCGGTTGCAAACGTTTATTGCGCACGGATGCTCAGGCATATAAAACTAAGAGCAGCTTTCATCGAGCCTCGTTGTATTCCAGAGTATCCTGAACTTCAGCGAATTAAACGGGAGCTCTCCCTGCTGCAGAAGCTCTACGGTCTTTACAACAACGTCATAGACAGTGTTAACGGCTACTACGACATCTTGTGGGCAGAACTGGATATTGAGAAGATCAATCAGGAGCTGCTGGACTTTCAAAACAAGTAACGTTTTTTTTTACAATAACTTTCCGTCTTTTTCAATCAAAAGTGCATCGTAGAAAAAAGGGCGAATTCAGCCTTTTGTGTGAAACTAGCGCGTATTCTGATTAAAGCACGATTTGAGATCCAGTGAAATTCACGGTGTTTCAAGGCCTTGCAGTAGCGGCTTCCGAATGTGGGCAGGCGCAAACGTATGGGAAGACGTGTCGACATACACGGCTTAATCTGTTTTTTTGCACAGATGCCGCAAGTTGCCGAAAGCTCTCAAGGAGTGGGAAGCGTTCAACGACTTGAAGAAGAAAATCGACGACTTCAGCGAAAGCTGCCCTCTCCTGGAAATGATGTCAAATAAGGTTTGTGGTGAATAGCGGGCGACGCGATATTCACGCCGAGACTGAGATGAAGTGTGAAATTAGCAGTTTATCTTTTTTTTAACAGATTACTTTTCTGTGATAAAGGGGTGATGTTTCGGCATTGAAAACAATTAAAACGTCATTTTTATTCGTTGGCATGTATTGTGCACTAGCGAGTATAACCGCCAGGCTCATCAGATCATGACACTGATGTAGGACTGCTTGAACTAAAGAGTGAATTTGCTTCATGCGTGCATTTATCGGTAAGAATGATCTGTAATCTGGACGTGAGCACTGCTTTTGAAGTTGCCTCAGTCTCCCTTTTTTGTGACCTGTCGCTTTGGTTTATTACGCAGGAAAAAGACTTATCAGTTCAGCAAAGTTGCATCAGAAAGATTAAGAAAAGTGAGTGATCGTAACCCTATTTACACTTAAAGGCAATGATGAACCGTCACTGGGACAGGATCGCAAAGATCACTCAACACACCTTCGACGTCGAGAACGAAAATTTCCAGCTGCGGAATATCATGGAGGCTCCGCTGCTGGAGAACAAGGAAGACATTGAAGTGAGTAAAGAACGGGTGTGCTTCGTTGAAAGGTTGCTCGATGGGCTGAAGTCATAGTTAACAGAGTATTTACAAAGGTGAAGAACTCGAAACAGAGCATATTTGAATTCGCCTTTGCTTAAAATAAGTAAACGTGGGGGCTAACCAGCCACTGGTTTATTTGAGAACATGTATAAAGCGCTGTTGGGGTTAAAAGCAAGGTACTGCTTTTTGTATTGGCAGTAAAAGTTGAGCTTGTATTCGAAATGAAGACCCTTACAATTTTGTTGCGCCATTTTGGCAGTTCGCAGCGTTCTGTGAAAAGCCTTGTTTGCAACGACAAGCTGCCTGCCCTTACATTCGCAAAATTGTGCTCGCAGCTGCATAATAGAAAGCTAAACTTAAACATGAAGCCAGAGCAACTTATTCATCAAAAAGGACGTCATTAGCATTGCTGTGTTGATCAAAATCTCCCAAGCTTTATTAGCAAAAGAATATAGAATCGTTGTGTGCTTCGACTGGATGAAGAGAATAGACGTCCTGAAACAGCCACTTTAGATACCGCTGATGTTGTCCCTTACTGCCCTGGTGAACATGTGTTGATTAATCATATGAAACTGTTTTCAAGTGTAGTATGCATTTTCCAGGACGTGTGCATCAGCGCTGTGAAAGAGCGCGACATTGAAGCGAAATTGAAGCAAGTTATCGCAGATTGGAGCACGCAAATTTTCACGTTCAGGTAAATGAATAATTGCATATTCAACACATGTTGCTGTTCGGTGATGTTCATGAACCCAAAACGTATTAAAAAGTTTAATAAACAGAATCTCTTTATGATTTCTTTTCATAACCTCGATAAGCAGGTCATGTCCTTGTTTGTTTGAAATGCTTTTTATTTTTAAATCACAGTCAGTTCAAAGCGAGAGGAGAGCTCCTGCTGAAAGGCGCGGACATCCAGGAGATCGTGGCGCTGATGGAGGACTCGCTCATGGTACTTGCTTCGTTGATGAGCAACAGGTATGGTGCGGTTTGCACGTGTTGAGCCTCCGTGAGATCGGAACATATGGTCAAAGTATTTCCAGGCGCACAAACAACCTACGACGAATTTGCCGTCATGCATTCCAAAACAAACTACGTCTTCGTTTGCAAACTAACCTACTCTTGTAAAAAGTAGCTATTTTTTGAAGTACGTTGCTGTCTAAGAACATCGGACCACTTTAGCCGTTATTTTATAACTGTCTGTTGTACCAAAACCGGTACTGTTGAAGATTCATTGCAGGCTAAGAAGGGATGTCGGACTTTGGTTTCTGCACTGGATTCCACATTTGGGAAGACTGCAATGAGATAAGCTTTCGAGACAGTTCTTCCTACTTTTTTTTCAGGTACAACGCGCCGTTCAAGCCGCAGATCCAAAGCTGGGTGAACAAGTTGTCCGGCACGACCGAGATCATCGAGAACTGGTTGGTCGTGCAAAACCTGTGGGTGTACTTGGAGGCTGTGTTCGTGGGCGGTGACATTGCGAAGCAGTTGCCGCAGGTAACGGTGCACATGTAACATTCGACGTCGCTGATTTCCAGCTCGCTTCTCCCATTTGATGTCGGCTTACCCCCTGCGTCTGTCTATCCGCGCGTCCGCTACGTTTACCTAACGCGAACCGTGTTTGTAGCACACGCAGCACTTTTGCAACACACACAAAAACACGTATCCGCCTTGAATATGGTTTGCAATTCTGCGAGGGTGTTTTATTTTCAAAACGATTTTTCACTGAAGGACACGAAAAATGATAATGTTTGCAAAATCTGGAAGAGAAAAAATACTATAAATATATTGGGCTACATCGACCGTTGCACTCTTCTGTATTTCGGTCTACACATTTTTTCCATTTTGACAAACAAGATTACGGTACATTTCAGTTTTATAAATGAGGCAAAAAATTCATTTCATTAACTTATTGTCGAATGCGTTATAAGGAGCTAATAGCAGCACGGTCTGTCATATCAAAACGTGATTTGTTTGTCACTGCAGGAAGCCAAACGCTTTGCGAACATCGACAAGTCCTGGCAGAAGATCATGCAGAAAGCTCACGAGACGACCAACGTTGTGCAGTGCTGCATGGGTGACGACACCCTCGCCCAGCTGCTGCCCCATCTTCTCGAACAGCTCGAGATGTGCCAGAAATCTTTAACCGGTTACCTTGAAAAGAAGAGATTGCTCTTCCCCAGGTACAGCGTTTAGTTGGGGTCGGGTAGGTGGGTCAAAACGTTATCGGGCCCGCCCGCGAGCAAAACATTTGTGATATAAGCTGGAGAAGTAAAGTTTTGGAATCACACACCTACGTCCTCTACCTCGACCCGAAAATTCTTCATTGTGAGAGAAAATGTTTTACATGTTCAGCATTGACATGTTCTCAGTGCAGAAAACGAGAAAAGTGCAGAGTAGCAACAGGCAAATTTCTGTGATATGACTGATCTGGTTCAGTAATTTTGTGATATTCATCGCATTGAACACAAGGCGAAAAGATCTTTCTCTGCTTTACAGATTCTTTTTCGTTTCCGACCCGGCCTTGTTGGAAATTTTGGGCCAGGCCAGCGACTCCCACACGATTCAGGTACAGTTCATAGACGGATCTTCAAAAACTTAACTTTAGCTATAGTGGTTCTCGACCCTTTTTATCCCACAGGCCCCGTTAACCGCTATTCACAGTTAATCCCCCACATTTTGTTGGGTGAATATAAACGTTACAATCGCTTTTTACGCAGAAACATGATTCCTCCCTCGCAAATACAATATTACCCCCAGTGAGGAATCACCCAGGTTCACACCCTGATTAACAGGACCCTTCTAAATTATTACAAAAATCCACTCTTTGTGTCCAGTGACAATGACCGTCTATGTTGTGGACAGAAATTTATGAATCCTCGTTCTTTGAACCACAGTTTTGAAATGGTGGAATTTATTCTGTGCAGTAAACTTTGCTTTGTTTTTGAAACCAACTGTATACAAAGAGCGTTCTTGATATATGTTTGGTGTGAATGCTCAGTACAGTACAAAACAGCCAGAAACAAAACAATTATTTTGCAAATGAACGTCGGTTGCCCTTTTTGTTCTGCTTTTGCTTTTGCAGCAATACGTTAATTTTGCTTTTGCAGAATGAACAGAGTGAAAACATGTTCATTCTGCTTTTACTTGCGTGGAACGAAAATAAAATTTGTTGAAGAAGCATCCTTTTAAATTTCGAGCGGTTGTTTAACGCAGAAAGGTCAACGTTTTCTAGGCACATCTTCTCAGCTTGTTCGATAACGTTTATCGAGTGGACTTCGACGAAAAAGTCTATGATCGGATCGTCAAACTCCGCTCCCAGGAAGACGAAGCAGTTGAGCTCGATACTGCAGTCATGGCTCAGGTAATAGGGAAAAAGAACAACAAAAATTTCGTCTGCTGCACTGCTGCAGAATTTCATTTCGTTAAATGTGCAACGAAAACAATGTACAGCAATACCTCCATGTGAAAAAGTCTTCACCCCATCACGCGGTTTGCTTCATCACGTCACGTTAGTTGCTTCACCCCGTCACGTGGATTACTTCACCCCGTCACGTGAGTTGCTTCACCCCGTCACGTGAGTTGCTTCCTCCGTCACGTGGGTTGCTTCCCCCATCACGTGGGTTGTTTCCCCCCGTCACGTGGGTTGCTTAACCCCGTCACGTGGGTTGCTTCACCCCGTGACATGGGTTGCTTCACCCCGTCACGTGGGTTGCTTCACCCCGTCACGTGGGTTGCTTCACCCGGTCACATGGGTTGATTTCGCGACAAATGCAAAACCGTATGTTTCACCGCCGGCGAGGATTGCTTGTGGGTGTGTTTGGTGGTAGATCAGCTGTTTTTTTCTCAACAAAAAGTATGGCTTTTACAGAAAAGGGGTTAAATAAAAAAATATTTTTTAAAGAAAATTCTCTATGATCAAAATAGCGAAAGAAAACCTACGCTGTTGCTAAATTTTTTCGCTTGAAAGTGTTTCATCTGATTACGCGCATGTACGAATCTGAATCATGTATGCACCAATCTGAATCAGAGAGCTCGGATATAAAGGGCAATTTTATAGTTAACGGATAAAGATCTATCTAAAAAACGCTGGTTTGTTGGTGCTTGGCATCAATTTCACTCCGTCTGACTTTCGAAACAAACGCGTTCAGGGCAACGTCGAAGTCTGGCTCAAGAGCTTGCTGGACATGGTCCGTTCGACCGTGCACTCGGTGATTCGCAAGGCGGCGTCCGCGATCGCCGACACTTCCTCCTTCAAGCTGATCGAATTTGAGAACGTCTTCCCGGCCCAGGTCGGGTTGCTCGGCATACAGATGCTGTGGACGCGAGACGCCGAGGTTGCTCTGGGCAATGCCAAGTCTGACAAGAAGGTGAATGCGGCGTGCTTTTATTTTACGCAATTTTTCAGTATTTTATCTGTTTTTGGGGGGTTACGCTAGCAACATTTTTAGATGTACACAAAGATATGCCACAAACGTTAGGACAAACAACGCAGCATATTCTGAACAACTTTTGCATCAGTTGAAATTATCCACTGTTTAGATTTTGCCTGTCTCCACTATTCCTGTCTACCATTCCATATATCTGCTCACACACAATTGCGCTTGTCGTGCTACAGGCGCTGCGATCAGCGCAACAACGACTGTTGGCATCATAAGATCTGGAATTCGTTCAGATCTCAGACACAAGTGACAAACAAACATTGCAACAAAGTACAGCTATTTATTATCCAATCACAGCGGCCGACCGATCGACAGATACTTTCGGTATTCCTAAGTCGCTCTGCACAGTTTCAACAAGAGTTTCTGCCACGTTACAACCTCGTTGTTTATTTATTTGTTATTTGTTTTCGTTTTTAGTATTTAGTGTTTATTTTCTGTTTTATGTTGTAGATTTAGTGCTTTTTATTTTCTATATTCTAAATGTTTTTTTTTATCCTCTACCATCCAGGCTATGGCAACCACGAACCAACGCTTCCTTGACATATTAAACGAGCTGATTGGAATGACCACCATGGAACTGACCAAATACGAGCGCACGAAATTCGAGACGTTGGTCACCATCCATGTCCACCAGAGAGACATCTTCGACGATATGGTAAGTTACCAGCGCGGTGTCTTCAATGTAGCGGTAACTTTCAACTGTTCGTTACTTGCGTCATGTCTGTTTGTTACTTAAATCTTCATCTTGTGGACTTCGCTGATTTAAACGTTTAGTGTCTGCTTTCCTATTTCTCAAAAAATTAGTACGTTTTAAAAATGATCAACTCTTTGACATTATCCGCTTTTGAGCATTTCATTTGAGAGATGGTGAAACACAGCAGATAAAGATGGCAACGTTTTCTTTTCAACCTTGCAGCAAAAATATCAAAACGCATTTAGATTTTAGTCCAGTGGTTCCCAAAGTATGGGTCGCGACACAAACGAGGATCGCGATGGGTTAAAAAGTGGGTCGCGCCGAAGCGCCCCAAAACTGAATTGTGTGATTTCAACGTCACCTGCAAACTCAGATTTGGGTCTCCCTGAAAACGTTTCGGAACCGCTGTTTTAGCCTTTAGTCAACTTCACCGAGGCCAAGGACTCAGTCGACGTCTGATATTGTTTGCAGTGTCGAATGCACATCAAGTCTCCGAACGACTTCGAGTGGTTGAAGCAGTCCAGGTTCTATTTCGTGGAGGACACTGACCGCTGCTTGGTGCAGATCACTGACGTCGATTTCGATTACTGCAACGAATACACCGGCTGCACAGAGCGCCTTGTCATCACACCACTCACTGATAGGTTTGTGTGCAAAAATTACGGCGAGTGTTTGAGTTTCGACATGACAGATGTAAAGCATCTGGTAGGATTAATGATACGAGCAAATCAGAAAGGAAAGAAATCCTAAAACAGTTTTTTCGATCTCTTTGCCGTTTATTTAATAGAAGAGCGAACGTAAGGTATGTCCAGGACTGTTGTCAGTTCCCGGACTTTGAAAAACAAAACTCTTACCTTAACTTTTCATAGACGTGTTGGATGTCGCTTTCAAATAAAAGAAGCTAATTCCGGACAATATAACTTAGTAAAACGCTTACCCATGTTTTCAAAGTACGGCATTACGCTTGATGAGTGACTTTGCAAATTTTACTGTAGCAAAGGGCAAATCTTTTAGTGATCGCTTCGTGTTCGCGTTGTAGATAATGCCAAAATGTTTTGTGTCATGCACTATCGGTTTGTGACGTCACAAAGGAAGATTCCTGAGGTTACTTCGGAACCGTCTGACAAACAACAAACCTATTTAACTTCACATCATGGCAACATCTTGGCATAATTTTTTTGTGCGCAGTGCCGTGGAATTTACGCAATGGTGGTAGTTTTTGTTCGATGGTTTTGGCTTTGTAGTGCTTACACATACCACTGTGTTCCAGCTTGTCGTGTCACTGAGGTATCCGTCATTGCTTGAAATGCATTCAGAACTATTTCAAAAACGCAAGAGCAAGTTATTAATCCAAAAAATGTCGCAGAATATATGTCGCACCTTGTTAAAGGATATGAACCAGTGGCGTCAATTACATTCGCTGGTTTTTAGCGTGATTAACCCTTCCACTTTTTAATGACAAAGCAGTCTTGAAAATATTTCTTAAAAATTGCATGAGGTTCTACTTACCACTAATACAATTTTACAGGTGTTACATCACACTGGCTCAGGCCCTGGGCATGAGCATGGGCGGTGCCCCGGCTGGCCCGGCCGGAACCGGAAAGACCGAGACCACCAAGGACATGGGCAAATGTTTGGGCAAATACGTGGTCGTGTTCAACTGCTCTGACCAAATGGACTACAGAGGTCTTGGCAGAATCTACAAGGGTATGTCGTACTTGACCGTGTCTCTGGTCATCACTCAATTATGATGAACATATAAACAAAAAGAACCATTTTTCTGTGAGGCAGTTACATCACTTCGTGTTTTTTTCTTAATAATGGGAGCAGTTCCGCAGTTTGTCATCATTTCGGGCGCATTGGTGCTGGCGGTCCAGTGAAAAGTGTGTAATCTACATCGTATCCGTTTATTACAAGTGCAACCTACATCGTATCCGTTTAGTATAAATGCAACCTACGTTGTATCAGTTCATTATAAAGGCCACCTACATCGTATCCGTTTATTTTTCAGGACTGGCTCAGTCCGGTTCGTGGGGTTGCTTCGACGAATTCAACCGTATCGAGCTCCCTGTGCTCTCAGTGGCGGCGCAGCAGATCGCCATTGTCCTCCAGTGCAAAAAGATGAAGAAGCCGCAGTTCATCTTCACTGACGGCGACGTGGTCGACATGGACAGAGAGTTTGGAATTTTCCTCACAATGGCAAGTTTTTTCGTCCGACGCAACGGCTTGTTAACTTCTCTGAATGCACGAACTACTGCAGCCTTTGTCAGTCTGCGAAAATTCGCTGTGAAAGGAGCTCAACATAACATTGGGCAAAGTTGAAATAGAACGGCAATGTAAACTAATATTCATGCTGAATAGTTGGAAACCTATGCTGGTTCAGACAATCAAGTCTTTTTATAAAATGTTCATAAAGAGGCGTTCTCCAAATCTGTTGCACTTTGCCGTTGATAAGACTTTGAGCCTAGCCTTAAATTTGGGTCGAGTCAAAAAATTTTACGTGTTTGTTAGCTGCCAACGCTTTCATGTTCCATACTTATATCCTCACATGGATCTTCATTAAGCATTTCGTATTTCTCGATAAAACTGGTCTATTCTTAAAAATCAAAGCCTTGTTTTGTCAGCATTTTTCCTGGTTGAACAAAGACGTTTTTTTCCCGTTGATTAGTTGCTTTCAAAGTCGTCGTGACTGAACGTTGCATCAGCGACTTCGCTTCTTTCCGTGGTGTCTCTTGGTTCCAGTAAAGTGGGTTCACAGTTTGCTGCTCAAATACGTAACGCTTAATTTTTTTTCAGAACCCGGGTTACGCCGGACGTCAGGAACTGCCTGAAAACCTGAAAATCATTTTCCGGCCAGTGGCCATGATGGTTCCTGACCGCAGCATCATCATCCGGGTCAAACTCGCGTCGTGCGGTTTCATCGAGAACATCGTCCTCTCGAAGAAGTTCTACACTTTGTACAAACTCTGCGAGGAGCAACTGTCCAAACAAGTGAGCAACAAATCGTTTTTGATGATCGAAACAAGTGAACAATAAATTTTTTCGAAAAAAGAGTTAGCAACCAATCGATTTTTCTTCGAAAAACAGAAAAACTAGGCGCACATGGTACCAGAAAAGCTTACGTGTTTCAAGATATTTGCTTTAACTTTTAGGATTTCATCGCAACGCGCAAAATACCTTTAACGGTAGAAAACGTTTAGTGGTGAGATCTCTAAGACAATTTCGGTTGATGATGTAAACCACTGCTCGCTAGTCTTAAATCTGCATTTACACGACCGGGACGTCTGCGTGAATTCTGTTCTAACGTTTGCTTAACCGCAGTTTAAACCGTTTGGACATTTAATTTAAACTGTAGCACTTGACGTTGAAAGATAAGGCGTTTCAAAGCCGGCCTTTTTCGCACCCGTTCGCTTGTGCCCCCACTTGAAAATCAAGCTACCCTTGCTTTTTTGTTGATAATGCACCTTGAAAAGCCTTAACTTTTGTCGCACAGGTCCATTATGACTTCGGTTTACGTAACATTCTGTCCGTGCTCCGGACACTCGGTGGCGTCAAACGCTCCTCCCCGGAAGACCCCGAACCAACGATTGTGATGCGAGTGCTGCGCGACATGAACCTGTCCAAGCTGGTCGATGAGGACGAGCCCCTCTTCCTCTCCCTCATCAACGATCTCTTCCCCGGCATCCAACTCGACAAAGCTGGTTATCCTGAACTGGAAGCTGCAATCGAGAAACAGGTCGGTCGTTTTCTCATATTCGGTGGTTGCGGAGGTTTTTGCTGTTTTTAAGTCGCCTTATAGGGATCCGAATAAACAGATTTTTGCGAAAACATTTTGCAAAACAGCTCCTTCCTGGAGAACAGTTTCTATCTGCGCGTCTAGTTTTCTGGTCTAAGATTTTTTAAGAGTGTTATGTTTGCAAATAAATTGTGCTTCGTTTAATTTAGCACTAGAAAACGCAGCGCTATATTAAATGTAATCTTTCCCAACGAAACACAGTTATACAGATACTGTCTGAAATACTTTGCTATAGTTTGCTTTGTAATGATAATTGCCCAGTTAGGTTCATTGAACAATCACCCCAGGCGTTGAGCAAGACACAATTCTGGCGGCAAAACGGGCAAAGTCACCGCTTATTCATTCATTGATAGGAATGGGAGGCGGCGCGGATAATTGTTGTGGTAAGATTTCAAAGCAAATCACTTGAACAAAACTTCCAGCGTTTGGATTGTTCCTGTGCAGGTTCACGAGTCCGGTCTGATCTTCCACCCGCCCTGGGTCCTCAAGTTGATTCAGCTGTTCGAGACCCAAAGAGTCCGGCACGGCATGATGGCCCTGGGCCCGAGTGGCGCCGGAAAGACCAAGTGCATCAACGTGCTGATGAAGGCGATGGCGGACTGCGGCGAACCGCACAGGTGACGTTTGTGCCTGTGGTCTGTGACGTCATATAGCCGAGACTTGTCGTTACCACTGTGCTAATATCTGCAGTGCCGGTCGCATCGTGCGAATGTCAGCAATGACGCCAACAAAATAAGTCCATAAAACGAAACGTATAACAAGTTAACAACCATTGTATGTACAGGTTTTTCCAAAGCACTGGCTGCTCCCGACTGACTTAAAACGCAATTCCCATTAAAACGAAATTAATTTCCAAGAAATCCTTTACCTCAACGACACAGCTTTGCACAAAGCGCATGTTCACGGAAGTCGGGAAAGATTAACGTTTTGAAGATTTGTGCAACTTTCGAATATATCTGTTTGTACCTGCGCAGCAAAACTTGTACCTGCGCAGCAAAACTTGTACCTGCGCAGCAAAACTTGTACCTGCGCAGCAAAACTTGTACCTGCGCAGCAAAACTTGTACCTGCGCAGCAAAACTTGTACCTGCGCAGCAAGACTTGTACCTGCGCAGCAAAACTTGTACCTGCGCAGCAAGACTTTAAATCTGTAGTAATGTTGGCAATTCCGTTCGTTGAGATTTTTGAAGCGGTTGACAAAACTTTGCTCTTGTCGTGGAGTCTGTTTCAAATTACACTTTTTTCTTTCGGCAAAAAAGCTTGGAATATTGAATATTGTTTTTTTACAGGGAAATGCGAATGAACCCGAAAGCCATCACAGCCCCGCAGATGTTCGGCACGCTTGACGTGGCAACCAATGATTGGACCGATGGAATATTTTCTACTCTTTGGAGACGAACTCACAAAGCGAAGAAGGTTTCCTGTGTTTGCTCAACGTTTCTTAATGCGCGCTGATATCTTGCAAAGCATTTTTTTCAAAGCAAAAAAACGGACAAAATATGTTTAGCGCACTTTTAGCCTTGTGTTGATAAAAACTGCAGCCTTTCGCGTTAGTTAAAGTAACATTGTCTTGGAGCTCCTACCGTTCTGCGCACAACTACATGGCAGTTGATCTGAAAAGACACATCTCTCTGATTTGATCCACTATTTTATATTCAAATCAACACTAATTGTTTTTGTTTAGTGATGCAACGGTTCGCCGGTACCGTTTTGCAAAAACAGCCGAAGTTAATTTCTTCAACTTATATTGAGACTGAATTTTGCTTTTGGTTCTTCTCACTGACCAGGGAGAACACATCTGGTTGGTATTGGACGGGCCTGTTGATGCTATCTGGATTGAGAACCTCAACTCAGTCCTGGACGACAATAAGACGCTGACCTTGGCCAATGGTGATCGGATTCCAATGGCGCCTAACTGCAAGATCGTGTTTGAACCGCACAACATTGACAACGCCTCTCCAGCAACAGTGTCCAGGAATGGTTAGTCGCCAAAACATTGGCTTTTCATTTGAACTGATCGTTTTGTGTTCCTGCACAGAGGTGCAAAAAATCCTTCCCAGTAATTTTTACTGAAATAAGCGTATACGAAAAGTATATGAACAAGGCACAGTAGCATAAAAATGTTGGTCATGAGAAGCGTCAGTCTAAATTGCCACATTATAAAGATTTTTTCTCGCTTGCAACTATTCTTTATGTTTACACTAAAAGTGTTTTCATATCAAAGACAAGCGAAATGCGATTGCATCATGACTGGCATTGAATTTTTTTGAAGAATATCAAACAGGTGTGTTTCTCAAAACTGGATACTGCTGACTATTTCGGTCTTCCTTATAGGAAACGTTTAGTGATTTTTGCGTGGTAAAAATTACAAATTCATCACGGAAATATGCGTACTTCAAGGTATGGTCTTCATGAGTTCATCTGTCCTCGACTGGCAGCCGATTTTGAAAAGCTGGCTCCAAACTCTTTCCGTGCAGCAGAACGACACCTTGTGGCAGTCGTTCGAATCGATTTACCAGGTTTGTGAAAATCGATTTACCTGGTTTGTTTTCGAATCGATTTACGAGGCTTGTGAAAGAGGGAAAAGTATTTTTGAATAAGAGCTGATGATGCCTACTTTGTAGGCGAAATATATACTCTGTCAGATCTTAGTGTCTGATTCTGTGCTGAGAAAGGATTTCTTTCCATAGACAGTATCTAAAAGTTGTTAGATTGTAACTCGCTCTAGCACTTTCATGTTTCGGAACGTTAAGGAACTGCTCTTTTTTAACATTTGATCTCGGCTATAGGACCCACATTTTTTCAAAATTCAATCAATGTGAATTTGGCCAAGACTACAACGACCAAAGATTTACAATTAACGTAACCGATGTTTTTGTGCTGTTCCAGGCTTGTCTTGATTATCTCTTCTCCGAACTAAATCCAAAAATGACCCTGCTGGAGTGCATGTACATCAGACAAGCAATCGACATCTTGCAAGGTGTGTGAGTGTACATGCGGATGCAGGTTTGGAAAGTTTTCTTTGGCCGCAGATTTTTGTACACCTTCCAGAAAATCTACGTAATTCGTTTAGACTTCTCTGTATTTTTGGCATCTTGCAGCCTTGACACAATTCAGTTTTCCCCACCATTTGTGTTTTTGAATGGAAAGTCCCGTTTTGCTTCATGAATTTGTTGTTACGAAGGTTTTGCGACAAAAACTGCAAACAGTGACTGCCTTCCGGGCAGCTGTTGCATTATCGCAGAACACTTTATGTACGACACTCACCCGATACATTCTTCTGGCGTTGGCGAATGTCCGCGCTTGGGCTGATTCTCTTTTTCAGCGTGTAGATTCCTTGTGAAGCAGCACTTCATGGAATACTTTGCGTAGTATAAGCTTCCGTTAGTGCCGAAATATTAATGTGGGGAACAGACCGCAACCAGCTTGGGAGGGAAACTATTGTAACTTGTTGTTGTACCTAGCAGCTAAGCATGTTTTTGAATATTCCGGGGGGGGCAGTTGCCCCCTGGTTGCGGTCCTGGTGGGGAAACTATTATACTTGCTGCAGGTTTGTTGCCTGTTTGACTTTAGCATTTCAACGAGGAGAAATTGCCGGGAGAAGGGTTCAAAAAAAATCAAAAGGCAATTTAAGGCACAGAGACTGGACCTAAGCAGGTAGCTTTAATGCCACGAGAAACGAAACGATGAAGTGAAAATCTGAACCTGATGATAACTTTTATCGCTGCCTGCCACTCCAAAGTTTAACCGGAGCCAACAGGGAATGCTGTGGATTGGATTATTCTCTTGTTTCCAGGAGTTGCTTACGTGTCAGCAATGTTGATTGTCGCAGGTCTGATACCGAGCGAAGAGGAACACAGCAAGCAACTGAGCAAGGTCCATCTTTGCCGGCTGTTCTTCTTCAGTCTGATGTGGTCGATCGGTGAGAATGAACTTGCCCTGTAGCGCCACCTGGTCAATGTTTGTTGGCAATGTCGGTTTTGTTTCCAAAATTGGCTGAAAATTTCTTGCTTTGAAAGCTCCTTTTCATTCTGTCGAGCGGTTGGCGGATGTATGTGTTAGCTGTTGCTACCACTCTCCAAAATTCGTTTTTTATTCTTTAATCACGTTTGCAAAAAGATTTTTTGGGAAAAAAGGCCGGTTCAGTTTGTTTGGCTCGGTCATAATTGTCCGGCGTTCGCACAGGTGCTATTCTGGAACTGGACGACCGCGCAAAGCTTGAGGAATTTATCAGAGCGAAAAGTGTCGACCTTGCCATTCCTCCGGTTAAGGAAGACGAAACGATGTTCGAATATGTGGTATGTTTGTAGAGAAATCTGTTAGTTCGTATTTGCAACGATGTCGGAATGCACGAAAAACTTTGCGAGAGGTTTTTGGTTCTTTTCTTAACAAGTTCAAACGCTGCGTTGAAAAAGTAAGCGTTCCGTCTTTAGTTTTTGCGTTTAACTTGATCTATTATCTTTTCTGGATCTTCGAACACTTCCGCTCAACGGAAAATCACTTCAACACGTTTTACAAAACGTCGTTTTTTTTCTGAAAAAAAGTTGCCGGTGCATTTTGATTGTTGGCAAAATATTCTTCAAATGATCCAATTCAAGTGAACTGTAAGTTAAGGCGCCCAAAATAGGTTGCATACTGACTGCTCGGAAATGTCCTCAACGAGATTATCCATTAGTGACGCGCCACTTTTTTACTATTGAAAAGTTTGGCTACTTCGGGACGAATTAATTGCAACGTTGGTGCCGGATTTTCATAAAAGTGCGCCGAACACGACGCAAGTAATAAAATCCTTTTCGCGTGTTACAGGTCACTCAAAACGGTGAGTGGGAACACTGGAGTGAACGCGTACCCGAGTACATCTACCCGAAAGACTCGATACCCGATTACATGGGTATTTTGGTACCCAACGTGGATAACGTCCGAACCGACTTCCTGATGGACTGCATCATGAAGCAGGTCACTGATGACGCAATCATGTTTCTATTTCAAATACTGTACCTTATGTTTCAAAGTCAAATGCAAATATTTACAATTTATTTGCATTGCCAGATTTTTCGCTAAAAGTGAACAAAATACAGTATTTTGGTTTTGAAACAACGTACATTAAACACCAAACATTTCTCAGCGCAACACTTTTTTACTATAAACACCAAATCTTTACTGACAAGCTCAAACATTGTTCGCTGCAGTAGAAGGCATTTACGGTTAGGTCTCGAAGCGGAGTTGGTGAAAGGGATTGATACGTTTGTTAGGAGAAAGGCGTTCTGCTGATCGGCGAGCAGGGCACAGCCAAGACTGTGATGATCAAAGGCTACTGCAAGAAGTACGACCCTGAGCGACATCTGACGAAGGCTTTGAACTTCAGCAGCGCAACCACCCCCAACATGTTCCAGGTCAGCTCTACCATGCTTGTGACGACAACGTGATTTGCAAATAGGTTTCAATTTGGCGATGCCAAGGCACGCAGAGTGCTTCGATGTACAAACAGTTCGCGGGATGTTGGTTTTCCTTCTTTGAAACCGCATTTTTCAACGAAGCGTGTTTTCGACCAAATTTCATTTAAAGTTATGAATCTGATTAACGCATGCTCTTGACCTAAATCCGCGACGGCCAAATATTTTGCTGAGTGAACGTCAACGACACTACTGTTCAAGAAATATGATCTAGCGACATGCGTCTAGTCACGAGTCGAGTCACAAGGCTCAAGTGCAATTCGAGTCCGAGTCATAGAAATATGTTTCATATCAAGTCTACTGGAATCGTGGGCGCCAAAAGGGGGTGGCAGGGAGGACAAAGGCCTCCCTGGATTTTGAAATGTATTATTTTCTTATGAAAGTTTTAGTAGAAAAATGTTGTTCTGTTAGTTTCGAGTTAGTAAAATAAAATTTCTCCACCACTGATGGCCCCCCTTGAAAATTCCTTCCTGCGCCCATGATTGCAATCACTGGCATTAACTACATCGAGTCTTACACACGAGGCAAAAAACTATTCGCGTCACTCCAAGTCAGTCGTCGATTGTCAACTTCTTGAGCATGTGGTTTTGTTCCATCTTTGTTGCTTTGTGTCAAGCGTGGACTTGGTTGGTAATTGCGGCTTTACTGAAGCTGTTACATTTAGAAGTTTGTCATGACTTTTGGGTTTATTCCGTAAAAGTACTAGAATTACTAAGACAAGTGTTGTTTTTTTATTCTAATTCATTTTACTTTGACAGTGTTATGACGTGCTTTGCGATGTTGCTAAAGTTAAACTTGACGCTTTTTTTAATTTTTTAGCGAACCGTTGAAAGTTACGTCGACAAAAGAGTGGGCACCACGTACGGTCCACCCGCTGGAAAGAAGATGACGGTGTTCATTGATGACATCAACATGCCGGTTGTGAACGAATGGGGCGACCAGGTGTGGACCGTGCCTTGGTGACGTTTTAAATAAAACTCTGGTGATTGATTAAAATAAAGCCTACAGCCATCAAACTGAGATTTCATCATTTGTAAAGATTAAATCGGATGCTTATTCGTCATAAAAACAAATTGCAGCTCGAGATGGTGGAAAGTCGGAGAAATTGGCAAATAAGGCACCCAGCTAGTTGCTCTAATTCGATGCGTTTTTTTAGATAAAAGTTTCTTCGTTCAATTAACAATTACACTCGCTTATAGAACATACGTGTAGCACCGAGAAGGTTACGGTGGAGTTCGAAAAAAACAAGGCCAGGAAGAAAAACTCGCGGATGTTTTTCAACAGAACTAATTGCTTTGTGCTGGTATTGAAATCGGAATACAAACGAACTTGTCTAACCTCTTGGTGCGGTTTTTTACATTTTAAGTCTATTTTGAACCAAGCTTCTCGCAATCGCGCCATAGTCGAACATGACAAATGCGATGCTTACCTGCGCTTTGTTTTGAAGATCACGAACGAGATTGTGCGCCAACTAATGGCCATGAAAGGTTTCTACAGTTTGGATAAGCCCGGAGACTTTACTAACATCGTCGACATTCAGCTTGCGGCCGCCATGATTCATCCAGGTATATAGAATTAAGGTTTGCTGTATGTTTCCGGTAGCTTTTTTTCTACTTGCAATTTTAGTTGAATTTTACGGAAATATACCGTGGTTTGTTGTCACATTATTGATTGGCATAATTAACAAAGAATTGTGTCATAATTTTCGTAAACGTGGATCACTTGTTTGTTTGGTTGTCTGTGATTGCTTTTAATTTGCAATCTGATTTCAAGAAAAGTTGAAATAAAACGTCTTTTTTTGAAACGGTAGACAGTGAAGTCGGTCAGTGGTCACGTTTGCTTGTACCTGCATGTGCATTTCTCCACTTGGTGCAACTCTCTCTTCTTCTGTTGCATCGCTGAGACGTCGCCGTAACTCCAGTATTGCATCTTCAGCAGTTTTAAAAATTCTTACGCTTTTTCAAGGTGGTGGTCGAAATGACATCCCGCAGCGTTTGAAGCGGCAGTTCTGTGTCTTCAACTGTACCCTGCCTTCGAACAACTCCATCGACAAAATCTTCTCAACCATCGCCGCCGGATACTTCTGTAAAGAAAGAGGTTTTCCTTCTGAGGTTAGTTTATTTTATGTTTTAGTGAAAAAGGACTGATCTACTGTTAAGAAACTTGCATTTTACAGAAATCAATTTCAGGAAACGATTTTAAGTATGTTCAAATGTACTGCGAAAAAAATAGTACACGTTTATTTATTTTTTTAATTCAAGTCATCTGAGAAGTGCAAATATTCTGGCACAAGGTCATAAGGCACCTTTGCTAATTTTAACTTTCCCATCTGGCATAACTTCACTGCCGTGTGTTCCTTGTTGTTTTTAGGTTGTCGACTTGGCTCCTAAGTTAGTGGCTCTCACGCGACGCTTGTGGCAAAGTACGAAGGTCAAGATGCTGCCGACCCCCGCCAAGTTTCACTACATCTTCAACTTGAGAGACTTGAGCAGAATTTGGCAGGTACTGCTACGAAAACCGCAAATGTATGCTCGCAAACAAACGCACACTGACACACACACACACATACACAAGAGCACACTGACACATGCACACTGCAAAACACAAATACAAAACTGTATTAGCAGTAGCAAACCTGAGTTAGGAGATTGCTGTTAGGGTAATCCCAGAAGTCAGCGGTAATTCATCTTTTATTTGAGTGCCAATACTTTTCTCTTTTTACCAAGAGGTCTCAAACATAAATTGCTCCGAGGGCCAAATGAGGACTTATAACGTAAACCAAGGACCGTCATATGACGCTGACGCAACAATGGCGGTACCTGAACCTTACTAGAAACAGCTTTTACATCTTAATTTTTGTGAAAGATATTGTAAGTTATGGGCGAATCATTTCTAGCCGTCTCTTCTCAACCATCGTTCGTGCAAAAGGAAGTTGTTCACTACCTAGCCGATTATTTAAACACCGATGAATAAACTACATAACTTACATGTTCACTATTTTAAAATTGCCGAATAACATTGCCGGTCGCACATAAAGCCCTTGTGGGCAACATGTCGGCCGCGTGTTTGAGACCCCGGGCCAAGTGGGACAGTTGGTTGAGCTTGTGACAACCCCGGTAAGCTGGTAGCAAAGTTAGATCCCCTGTCGGGACATACCAATGACTTGAAAAACTATACTCGTGCTGTCATTTTTTCTTGTCTTTGGACCTTTAATGTAGTTTCAGACACTGAAAAGGTAAACTTTCAAGAATTTCGATATGAGTTACGCAGTGTCTGAGTTCATGAACCTTGCGAGTTTGGCCAATTGACAAGGTCTATTTTGCTTCATTGGTTTTTGCAAGTAACAAGCAGTACTACCTGCAAATTATCAAGTTCTGTGCAGCCGGTGCTGTTTTAAGGAATTGATCTTTCCAGGGCATTCTGGTGGTCAACCCCGACATTTGCACCAACATCGAGGTCTTGCTCGCGTTGTGGAAACACGAGTGTCATCGAGTCATCGCCGACAGGTTCACCAACCAACCTGACAAGGACTGGTTCGAGAACGCACTCGTGCAGGTCTGTCCGCTTGTTGACGCATCGTTTTGACATGACTTGCTTTCAGCATGCGGTGCCGTGTTTTGGTTACGACAAAGTCACGACGCACATCATGGAATCGTCGCTGTGTCCCCAAGTGTCTTTTTTTAAGTGGCCTGGGTTTTGGACCTAACATATTTCGACCGACCAACGTTGTGCTTTGACGGGTGACCTTGGAGCACAACGAGTTTTTCAAACAAAAATAACATTCTGCGCCTGCGGGAGCTTGCGATGGATTAGCACTGGATGCGAGGTAAACTTTTAGTCCCATCTGTACGGTATTTCCAACGAAGCGCGCATGGCAGGGAAACAACCTTGGCCCGTTAATGACGCTGTATTTCGTCGTTCGCAGGTGGTTGGCAACGAACTACCTGATGTGAAAGACAAGATGGCTACGGAACCGTACTTCGTCGACTTCTTGCAAGAAGCTCCTGAACCAACCGGTATGTCTGGTTATGCGCTGCTTTCACGACTAGTTGCCCGGCTCTTAATGACGAAGATGCGGTTTGACGCTTCACAAATAACACTTGACCAATCCAATCATTACCAAATTCTATCCAATCGCTCTCAAATTCTACCTGTAGACAGCACCTGTTGGTTTTGAGTAAAGACACTGCTGCTGGATTGAATATAAAAGCTACCGTTGCCTTTTTCATTAAAGCAAAGCTACATTGGTAACGCATGTTCTTCAGCACAACGTAACGTCTGGCCAAAAATAAGTGAAACACCAAATTTCGCAGTGAGGCGTATGGTATTCCGAGCCGCAAAGCAAAGTGTACGTCGAAAATTGCATTTTGTTTGTGAAGACAACTTGAGATTTTTTTGCAATTATAGACATTGGCATTTGGTACAGCATTTTTTCTAGAGGGGCCGCATGCAGTGGTGTAGGGGACGGGGGTGCAAGCATACCCCCAAAAGTTCTGATTTGTCCAAAATCTGTGCAAATTCTCTGAAAATCTGGGCAAAATATCTGAAATTCCTTGCAAAATCCCCGAAAATCTGGGAAAATAGTGCCCAATATTTGCAGAAAAACACATGAAGACGTTAAGACGTTTTTTTGAGGTAACACCAAAAAAGGTCTTCATGATCTTTGTGGGAGAAGATTTGTAGGCAAAAGTCCCACAAAAACTTTTCGGGCAAGTTTGGGGAAATTCGGGCATAAATCCTTCGCACTCCCAAAAATTTGCCTGCTCCTACACTTATAGCCGGATGCCTGTTGTTATGAAAATATTTTGACAGCCTCGATTTCTGATCTCAGGTTTTTTCGTGCAAAACGCATTGAAATTGTGGGAAACTTGATGAAGATTCCTTACATATATCCCAAAAATAACACCAAGAGCACAAATTGATCATCCGTAATTATAAACCCGAATATTCCCAGTAACTCTCGCGCCAAGTCTGTGCCGTGAAAAACTGCCATGATTTTTTCGATGAGAAACAAAATCTCTTGCCTTAGTGAAATCCACGCACACTGGCCAGGTTTGCTCGGGTTTTAAAGAATTTTACAGCGTCAGAAAGTCCACTAACCCTAGACCCCTGTCTCGAACATCTGTAACAGTTGAAAAAGACTTCAAAGTTGTTTCCAGTTTATTTAAACTAGAGTTCGAAATCCCTTTCGTGAGATCATATTTGCTTCCTGCAACTGTTGCTTTCGATCATGTTCAAGCGACAGCAGAACCGTCAACAAAACAACTTGTTGCGTCACAATGCAGGCGAGGAAGGGGACGACGCTGATTTGGAAGCGCCGAAGATTTACGAACCGATTGAGTCGTTTGAGCAGCTCGAAGAGAAACTGAAGGTCTTTCAGGAACAATACAACGAAACTATTCGTGGCTCAAAAATGGATCTCGTCTTTTTCAAGGTATACGAAAACGTAGATTTGTAAACTTGTCAAACTGCTGAAAAATAGGCAGCACTGTTGTGATCTTAACTTTATTGTTGAAGCACACCTTTTGCAAACGCTGTATTTTGTCGGTAAGTTGCGAAAACTAGAAATCAACTTGAAGTTTTTTGTACTTGGCCGTTTTCTTTATTAACCAGGACGCCATGGTTCACCTCGTCAAAATTTCCCGCATCATTCGCACGCCACGTGGCAACTGTCTATTGGTTGGCGTCGGAGGCTCGGGAAAGCAGTCTCTCACACGGCTGGCGACTTACATAGCAGGCTACACATGCTTCCAGATTACCCTGAGCAGGACGTACAACGCGTCCAACCTTATCGACGATTTGAAAGTACGATCAATTGTGGAAACTTGCCGTTGTTCTCACAGTTATTGTGATAGAGAAATTCAAGTTGTCGTTTTTGACTGGAAAAATATTGAAAAGCTTGAAAACTTTTATATAAAACGTACACACTATTGGCAATAAAGCGATGAGTTTTTTGAAGGACGTGATCAAACCAGTGAAAGTAGCTAAACTACATCGACAATATTTGAAGATCGCTGTCGCTACAGCCCTGCTTCCAAAATCGCGAATGACTTGTTAAGATAATTTTACACTCTGTAGATTCTTTATCGAACGGCCGGCAAAGACGGAAAGGGAGTTACTTTCATCTTCACCGACAACGAAATCAAGGACGAAGGCTTCCTTGAGTACATGAACAACGTGCTTGCTTCAGGCGAGGTGAGGCTGCTTCAGTGGTTGCCAATTTGGACCGAGTGTTGCTGTCTTTGTGTTAGTTGCTGGTGTATTCACGAACGCGTAATGGTAAGGCAATATTTTTAGTTCATAGTAAACTTGGCATCAAGCAATTGACTTTGGTTAACTTGCTGCCAAGAGTACATCCGGGTTGCAATCTATTCTGAGACGAGTAGTTTACTTGGGCATGATGCAAGGAACCTATTATTGCAGATGCCGCGCAGCTGTTCAGAGTTCGAAGAGATGCTTAAGTTTTGCTGGAAATTGACAATTTTCTATTTGAACAGGTGTCGAATCTGTTCGCCCGTGACGAAATAGACGAGATCACACAGGAATTGATTCCCGTCATGAAAGTGGAGTACCCCCGGCGTCCACCGACCAACGAAAACTTGTACGAGTATTTCCTGTCCCGGGTCCGCGCCAATCTCCACGTGGTCCTCTGCTTCTCCCCAGTCGGAGAAAAGTTCCAGAACAGAGCTTTGAAATTCCCAGGTGCGAGTTCAATTCCCAACAACGGGTCTTACTTGTCCTAGTCCGCCTCATTGAAGACGACGGAGTGGCTTGACCGTCGTGCGACTTGTGTTTCTGTTGCTGGAACAGCTTAACGAACGTATCGTCACGAGTCTCCCCGAATATAAATAGTGGAATGTTCCTAATAGACGGCCGGTACGCGAATCGTCAGCCCTTTCTGTACAGTCAACAGGCAATGCACCCTTTCTCCACCTCCCATCACTCGTTTCGCTCTCTTCCCGACTGCACTGGAAAAACGCCAAGCAGGATCCGCCATGTTTGACTGTAACGTAACAAAGAACATAAATCCAGGAACTAAAGAGCTGCATCACGTAAAATCATGGGACACAACAACGAACAACGCGAAGCATTGCTTAGTTACAGCATAAACCTCAACTTGAAAAATGTACATATTTCGTCAAATCAATCAAGCACCAAAAAGGCGGTTTAAAGTATAATACATATAATACATGTTTAAAGCAGTTGAATGTTTAGATATGGTTCACTGACACGCAACGACTCAAGATTTGTTTCATTATGTTTGTTTCGCATTTGCGGTGTTCCTCCCACGCTTTGTTTGTTATGCTTTTGTTCACAAAAAATCTCGAGGCGTGGTTAGATTTCAAAAACGAACTTTTTATAATTTATGCTTGAGCGGCTGATGGATCATTTCAGCTTCTTCTGTTAGCTCATTGTTTTTAATGATGTATTCGTCAGTTGCACAGGTTTGCCTGAAGGTTTTCTTTCGTTTGCTCCACAGCCCTGATATCCGGCTGCACGATGGACTGGTTCCTGCGGTGGCCACGTGACGCCCTGATCCAGGTGGCGCAGTACTTCCTGTCCGCATTCGCGATCGAGTGTCCAGACAGCACAAAAGCAAGCATGGTTCAGGCGAGTCGACGGCTTCGAGTTTTGAAGTGATGTGGGCAGTCTTTTGCTAAAAATGATCGCAGGCGATACGCTGAACACTTCATGCCTGAAAAGTGAAACCGCGCATGGTTGTTTGCGTTTCAGCTTCTTGTTCGGCAAATTTTCTACCTCTTTTGAAAATAACATCAGAATTGCTTGACGATGCTTCCATCAGGCTAATCTATTTTTTGGCAAAAACCTTTGAAATACTGCATAGGCAAAACACCAGAACAACCAACAATAGGTCTGTGAAAAACTGTTGAAAAAGTATGATAAACGTTTGAATTCCACAATTATAGTTCTTTGACTTTTTATTTTGAATAAAGCAATCAAGCGAAGTACAAAACTAGGTAATGACCTTTTTGAAATTCTTATCGGTGATGTTTTTGAGCATTGCCAATCATGCTTTTGTTTGCAGAATCGATTAACATCCTTCGCGAAACTTTTTTATACTTTTCGTTTGTTATTCCTGAACATCAAAGAACGCCGCTTATCTTATGGTGAATTGCCTTCGCGGCCAAAATGTTTCCATAATTCGCGCTGCTGTAAAACTTTTGCTCGTTTTTTAAAGGGTTATACTTGAACTGAGAAAGACAAATAAACAAACCTTTGATGTCAATGCTAAACACGTACAAGTGTTGCATCCAAACTTAGATCCTCAGCTGACTGACAACACGTCATAGACAAGAGCGAAAAGAAAAGCGACACATGGCGTTGCGGCGATGGAGCGTGTTCCAGTAAAGTTACATAATACAGAGTGACACAAACAAAACGGTCATCATCAAAAATCAAATAACTTCTAAAATTGTATTTAGATTGACACAAAACGTCAGCTACATTAGGTCAAGCCTGTGTAGCAGACATCTCCAAAGTTTCAAGTCTGTACTACAAAAACTCTTTGCTTCACTGGCGCTCAAAAATGTGTTCCAAGTGAGCTCCCCGGCACTGCAGGCACATTTGGATCTGGCGGGCAAAGTTCTCGATGACCCTCCCGCATTCCTCCCTTGGGATCGCTCTTATTGCTGCTGTGATTGCTGCCTTCAGGTCAGGGATAGTCTGGT
>Ga0210059_1001251_pt1 | contig 37660 bp, 17 predicted proteins | sample Ectturendosymbi2_FD_188042 | JGI IMG/M metagenome (GOLD analysis project Ga0210059, IMG submission 188042) | Ecteinascidia turbinata endosymbiont from Florida, USA - Sample 2 (SPAdes) (version 2) | ecosystem: Host-associated > Tunicates > Ascidians > Unclassified | place: Key West, Florida... | reverse complement strand
CGAAGTCGCGTACATATTTGCATCAGTAAAAGCAATTACCGTAAAATTTCTTGTTTGGGAGAACACAACACGCAAGGAACTTCAACCCCTTGAGTTAACAAGCAAGGTAACTACAGAATTTGCCTATGGTGGCACCTCTAGAGGATTGCATAAAGAACGTCATTGCCGAATTGACATTATAAGCGAATTGAAAAACATATAAAAGATGCCATCGCGACCAAACAAAATGTAACGTTATGGGCGAATTAACGTTACAGGGGCAGCCGTTATAAACGAATTTAACTGTATAGAACAGATTTGCATAAGGTTTCAGGCCCCATTCGGATTAAAGTAAAAAGTTAGTTTCAGGGCAAATTCACCTCCCCCCCCACAGTGAAATGCCTTCCCGTACGTCTATGTTCACCAGACAACAGTGTTTTCTACGATTGATCAAAGCTTTATGCAAAAAGTCAGCTTTCCTGTGTGGTTCTTGTATGAGCAGTCACCACCGCCCCCGTAGACTTAAAGTTGCTTGTAAGTGGTGGTTTTTCAGAACCTAACCGTTCTATCTTATTTTTCAGAAAGTTTTACCGAAACTGAAGAAAGACAAGAAGTAAGGGAACTCGAGGGCAAATTTTGCATGCTATATGGTGCGTTTTAAATCGAATTGCGCTCCAAGGTTGTTTCTAGTTTCTACGATTCAAATATTGATTTAATTCGTTTTTTTTTCATTGCAAAATGCTCAGCATGAAAGCTACGTGGTTCAAAATAATCGGCGTAAATTAAAATGAAAGGAGCGTTGCTCACATTTCTGCGCTTTGCCTGCACAGCCTGACAACATTGAAGTAATCGCCGCGACAGGCACCGTATGCACATGAAACCTGCTTACGCCACGCCAACCGCACCTTGCATTATTATTGCCAACTGCTTTATTCTTGCTGTTTTGAGCCTAAAATCAGATATCTGCTTTGCATCATTGGGCCACAGGTTACAGAAAGACTTTTAAAATCCTTAATTACTGCTTGCAGAGCAAAACCAAGATTCGCAAGTGTTTAACTGTTATGGATTGATTGGTTGCTATTATCATAAGTTTTTTTTCAATATTTCTCTGGCCAAGTGGTGCAGAAATTCAAGCTCGCACATGTGACTTAATTCCTTGTCACGTCGATAAACCATTAGTGCCACCACAATGCACCAGTAGATGGAAAACGATACAAATTTATTGAAAAACGATATTCTAGGACAGCACTTTCTATTGTGAAGGGTGCAAATTGTGCAAAGTCAATGAATTATAAACGTGCATAGCTAACACAGTGCAACTACGTAATACTCTACATGATTATATCACAGTGAACGACACAAGATGAATCAACACGATTTCTACGTCAACGGTAAGAGCATAGACTAATACGGACAGCACATAACGTTGCCCACCGTTAAAGCACGTGCAACACATTTTTTCACTCTATCGCCAAGTAACATATGCGATATTAAAACAAGAATGCGATGAACGAACAAACACGAAGACAGGGTATATAGAGTTGAGACACCGCAAAAGAGGAGTATATACCAAAATTCACTGGTAACAGCGGTACACATCATTTCAGGCACATTAACTTTGGTTAGAGCAACTGACAAGTTTCATAAATGAACATGAATCAAGTTACGACGCAACTTTCAAACAGCAGACTTTATGCATGAAAGTCTGTTGTGAAGAATGTGTGGTTTTGCAGTGAAACTTAGTAGTACTGTACCACGCAAAACTCATTTTTCGAATCAAGAGACATGAAGCAGGGCGACAAACTTACTAAAATACAAACCAAAGCAATAACATCAGCGAGCAGTTAACAGTACAATGCATTTTCTACATAGCAACTTTCAGGTACTAACAGACGCTACAGGACATGCATGTAACGGAACGTCCATCGCACGACATTTGTGCACCAAACGAATTTCATATTAAAAAAATAAACGTTATAAAAACCCTGTTCTTTAGGAATCTTTTTATCGATTTCCGACTAGTCAGGTTTCCATCAAAATGCCCTGTCGGTTAAAACAAGCACATGAGATTGGGGAGTGTGCAGGCAATAAATTTCTGATCCTACAAACAACCAGAAATCGTCTGGAGATGGTGTCAGGGGATGTTGCTGGACGATGAGCCGCACGTCGCAGGAAACATGTGGCCGCAAAATGTACAAGCTGGTGTTCAGTACAATGCTTAATCTCCAGTTAGGAGAATCATAATCTGTTTGAATGGGACGTGGTTCTCTGCAATATCATAAATCTGCTCACAGCCGTGTTCGTCGGCAGAGCTGGTGATCTTGCCTACTGCGTCACATGACCATACTGAAAACAAGTAACGCTATTCCTGCACGCGCATCAGTGATGCAGTCCACTATAAATTATTTGGAGTATTTAAATACAGTTGGCAATGGAATTATAATTGCGATTTTTTCTAATTTAGTACAGTAATTGCAACTGAGGCTTCTGTAAGTGAATCCATGGACGGTGTAAACATTTTTGGTTTGTTTTTTTATTCTGCAACATGCTTGTCAGAGAACTGCTCACAGGCTATACTTTGAGATGGTAAAACCACGCTTTTTGGCTGAAGATGAACTTCTGGAAGGCTCTTTTCGCATAAAGAAATGAATTTTCGCCAAATGAATTTTCGCATAAATACAGCCTGTGCCAAAGCATTGTGTAAATGTCTTCCCTGTGAAGACACCGCAGTAGCAATGTGGACTTGTTCGCAAATGTTTACGTTTAACGCAGACTCCGTATGAACATACGGTTGATTCCATGTTTTCCCAATTGTAATTGAAATGTAATTGGGATTCTAGCAAATGTCATTCAATTGAACTTTTTGCGAAGAGTGAATTGAAGGATGTATCACCGACGTTTATGTTCTCTCTTCTACTGTGGTTCCGATATCGTTTTCCTACATTTGCGCGTTGAGATAAAAGGACAGAGCGTTGTAAAGAAGCAGGAAAAATCAAAACTCAAAGCGGCAACACTGCAACGTGCACAATCAAACCAGTGGTGAAGGATACGGTTCTAAACATTCGACGTACTGAGAGACAATCGCGCTATAACAGTGGGTCTGAGAAAAACAGTTTCGCATCTCAACGATTTTTCATTGCAGAGCGAGGACGGGCTCGAGCGGAAGGTGGTCGACGTGATGGCGCCTGACTGACTTTAACTCCCAGTTTCGCTAGAACTGCACCCGTTCCAATGTTGATTTCCTAAACGAAAAGATAATTTCAACAACGGCAAGCATAAAATTACCTGCCAAGCTTTCCAAAATATGGCAAGAGAAATAGGTTGTAAGCACCGGGAAAAATACCATCAACAACTGGAAGCATTCGGTTTGCCTAGAGCCAAGGCTTGGCAGAGTTTTAGGATTACGGTAATTTCTAAACTGCACCGAAATCAGCTATTGCAACCATTTGGACTGGCATCGTATCCTTGTGGGAAACAGACCTTCGTATCATAGCATGTAAAATCTAATTATATATGTGGTTTTGAGAAGAGGTATGCATGTTAAAGGTCGCTCAGACGCAAACCTCGTTGGAAGAAAACGTTTTTCGAAGCTCCATCATCACGCCCTTCAATTTCAAGCTGGGAGACTTGAGTTCATCAACGACGTCGTCTGAGTGAAAAAAAGTTCTTGTACGACATGTTTTCGCTGCGTTGGCCAAATGCACCAGAAATGCGAAATCTCTTACCATATTCAATCAGTTCGGTGAAGAGCGTACACAGGCTCTCGGCGATATCCACCTCTCGCTTGTGCTTCCGAAAGGCATCGATTGTGATCTTTAGACCAGAAGTGTCTTGATTGGGTGTTATGACTCGGTAGGCGCACTCCTCTGCAACAACAGGTCAAACCATTAGAAATGCAATGCAGTAAACGTTTGACAACACGTGAAGGAATGCGAATGAGCTTGGGAATTTTCCTTGCTTTTTAGTTTTGTTAAGAGCGGCTATCAGTCATCAAGCAAAAAACATCTATCCAGGCAAGACCTTTCTCAGACCGCCTCGAATCAGCAAAATAAATATCACAGACATTTCTCATAACACCAATTTTTCGTGTAAAAATTGGGGACAGCCTCATTGAAGAACAATGCCTATAACATGCATAAAGTTCAGATTGGTTCTAGCCGATGAAAAAAAACATATATTTCAACTCAACAACTCCTTCACGCAAAGCTCTCTAAACCATTGTAAAATGTAGACCAACGCTGTTGTACAATTATTGTTCCTAACACGAATTCTGACTTCTCGGATTCAGGGTTGCTGGATTACAATAGGCACACTGCTAGGGCAGTTACTGAGTACTCTTCATAACGATGTGAGATTGTCGTGCTGAGGCATTGAGCGCATCGTATAAATTTTCGAAGGCGGGCTAAGTAAGCTTTCTGAACTTGTTTGCTGACAGCGTTTTTCTCTAGATTTGGCATGCTAAAGGTCTGCATCAATTGGATTCAAATTTTTTGGAAATCGCTCGTTGCGAAACAATCAACAAGCGATTTTTCCAAGAAAAATTGTTTACTACACAACAGCGACAAAGTGTAGTAAATTAATCTTGTCCTACTTCGATTCAATTATTTGCAAATTCAAACAATCAAATTGGTCAAACTAATATTTGCCGAGTCGGATTTGCATGTCATCATTATTTTCACTTTCTCAGCAAAACGACGTCTTCTAGCAAATGACAAGTTGCGCTAAAAGGTTTCAGAAGTTATTTCCAGCATTTATGGATTGTGAAAACGTAATAATGTAGAGAGAATTAACCGTGCTTCGAAACTTTTCAGACCAGTACGACATCCAGGTAAAACTATGTCATGCGGTGGAAGATCCACGATGAAAAATATTTAATATTATTGAAATGCAATTTACAATGGACAAATTGATTCCATAGGTGGCGTTCTTTGAGGTAGAGCTGTTGTTACAAACTTCTAAAAGCAGCCTGTTTTAAAAATGCAGTAAATTGTATCGCTGGTACACAACACGTCATGATGGCGGATATGTTTTTCAACTTAAACATGTTACTACCGGCGCATAAGCTTTCTTTTCTAGGGAACTGCGTCCACCATTCACAATCAAGTGGTAATGCTGTAGCACAGCACAAACTATCTTAACCATTGACAGAGTCTGCAAAAAAACAGAAAACCCGAAACTACATGAAATAGAACGGCACGATATAACCCGAATTCAGGTAGGAAGTCAGATCAAACACATGTCAGGGCAGGATATTTCGCTCCCACTTTTTATCAAAATTATGAAGTCTTTCCATGAATAACACAACTTTCGATGAAAGCAAGTTCGAAAGAAAAAACATATCTATACACGACCTTGCACTTACCGCTGCAGGTAACGATACTTGCTAAGGCCATCAAGGAGCTTTTAACAACTTTTACATTGTTAACGTGTCTTTGCACAGATTCAATAATTAATTCGATGGCAACATCCGAGAGCGTGTCTACGTTGTCGTCTGAAAAAGAGAGGTTTCGCCAACACGTGTCGTTTGGACAAATTCTATCGGTCCTGCACTACTATGGTGTTACAGCCTTTTAAACAAAACGGCCAACCGTGGCAATCTACGAAAGAATGAAGAAAACACGCGAAGAAGTTGCCACATCATACGAACTTCACAGTTTTATACAGTTTCAAGCCAATGCGCAATGAGAATTGAAAAGATCAGATCCAACTGGATAGCTGATCTGTCCTACAACATGTTGCAATGATTTTCGTTTATAATGCGGTTTTTGTTTTGCATCACATATTATTATGCAACAACAGCCTTCGCAGTCCAACTGCGTCACTATTTCAAAGACGGATGGCTATCTGTGACAAGCTGTGGTGTGACGTGCGCGTAAGTCAATGCAATCTCATTCCACAAACATGGACTTTTTGAAACCGAGACAACAATAAATTACAGTTACGATAGGTTCCAAAGCAAACCGGGTTCAAGAATTACACAGCAACAGCGCAGCGTGAACTTATCATCATTCACTAACTAAACCAATGGCAAAAAAAGCAAAATGAGGGATTTTTCAAAACTATCGTAATACGATCAATAAACTTTGAAATCTTGTTTCTACATATCGCTATAACGCAACTGAATTCCGAAGAAGTTATCGCTTGAACAGCATTGTTTGGCGATTTATTTCTTGCTTATGACACTTCACAAAGTCATTGAAAGGATAACTGTCCCAACAGAAGTGAGGTACCTTCTAAAGAAAGTGACCATATAGCGGAGCATGCTGCTTCAGCAAGAGCTGCGGAAGACGAGTGCGTCTGCATGGCGTTGCAGACATCCTGCAAACCTTTCTCCTCCGTCACTATCTTTGCGTTTGACTCTGCGTAAGACAAGTCGCACAGTTACATCATCGGGCGATCCGCAGACGATAGCGTGACGCAGAGACAAACCATTGACGGCAAGACTCCAGATCGCCCCACAGCAATCGGCGCAAATATCCGCGTGCGAAGTGAATTGGCGCATGGTTGACAAGATGTCCTGCACGCCGCCCAGCTGGCCAATAATGTCCGCCGCGTGTTCTGCGAAACACAATCGTTGATCAACGTGATTTTTCCGAAGTGGCAATCGCCGTCTCGTTGTCTCACTCACCGTTGGCTTTTCAAGCGCACAGAAGATCGCAGTACAAATACGACGCCCCCCGGGTGACATCACACAGTGTACTTAACGCGTTCAGTCGCCATTCCATAACGTACAGATTTAATTTCAGACAGAACAAACCTCATCACGCACATCGTCGTGCTTGCGAACGTAACTTCTGCGATTAAACGCTATGTACTCAAAGAGAGTTTATTTAAGTGCCACGACGACAAAATCACCGCCGAACCCTTGCTGCTATCAACGTTAGGTTTTTGGCGTAGAGTCACGAGGCGAATAATAAACTGCCCGATCTCGCTAACCAAATCTTGATACCATTACATCCATTGACAAGCACGCCAAGTAAAGTTCACACAGTTACAGTTCTGCTCTCTGCATTTGGCCAAAGCAGTTTTTGATACTCCATAACTTCCGTAAAATGGACCAATCGCAAACAGCACATCCACGTGACTAGGCAAAAGATGTAACACATGGAATATAGCTGTGTGGCACTACATAAAATAACGATGGATAGAAAAGAATCTCTACTCCGTTTGCAAGAACATCAGGCACACGGTGGCTACAATGTGTTAGACCAGGGGTCTCCAAACTTTTTTGTCCGAGGGCCACATAAGCTATAACTCAACAGTCCGAGCGCCATCTTTCATAATGTGACTGTTTTGGTACCAAGTCAACAAATTTTTCATAATTTTATTACTTTTTAAATTATTGGCAAAATGCCTTCGCGGGCCGGATTTGGCCCGCGGTCCGAAGTTTAGAGACCCCTGTGTTAGACCACGCATTAATCTTTCAAGACGGGAAATCTGTAATTTTATGATCTTCAAGTCGCGTTCGGTTCCAGCGCAACTCTAAGCAGTGGCGTAGCCAAGCCTAAAATTTTTGGGGAGGGCAAAAAAATTTTGGGGGACCAAAATATTTGATTTTAGGCGAATAACACCATTTTGTTTGGAAAAACGCCACTCAAAGGACAAAATCAACAATTTTGTTTAATCCCAGCTTCTGTACGCGAAATCTAAGACCCAAGTGAATTTCTTACACTTGAAAATACCCAACAAAGACTATACTCACCGTCGGCACTGAGGGACATAATAAGTGAACAAGCAGTCGACTGTAGTTCAAGGCATGCCGGATGGTACCTCATAGCCACCAAGATAGGCTTGATTACTTGCTGCGTGTACAGGAGATCGATTCCACCAGAATTGTGTTCAGCAAGGTGCAGCATAACCTATTCAAAGCAAAATGAAAGAGCCACACGTTGTGAAAGCAAATCGACAGAAGCTGAGTCACCGCAAGGTGGTCATTGACATAAGATCTTCTCAGACAATTACTGTAGCCTTCGCATCATAAGACAAGGTCAATAGGATTCCACACGGTGGTAACGCCGGTATTGATCGCTCAAATGGCAGGTGGAGTTGAAAATGCTCTTTATGGCAAAGAAATGTGAAAATCATTGTGTGCGTAATGGCGCTCAGTGCCGCCAGTACCGTGTAAAGGTCACTGGATCGTGCAATAACTTTTAACAACATTCGGAGCAGTACCACTGTAAAAGAGATTTTGAAAATGTCAATCAAGGCTACACTAAGGAAGTTTTCTTTCTTTGCGGCGCATTTAAACTGACCAGCGATGCCATAAGGTAAAAGAAGAAACTACTTCGCTTGCCATTAGAGCGAATAGTTCGAAGACCATTTGACACATTTTAGGTGCAAGATAATTTTACACAGCTTCTTCTAAAGGTGGGTATTACATTTTGAAAGCTGATAAAATTGATCTAGCAAACGCCTTTGCAGCAAAAAGCGGAACAATTGCGATCTGGACATAAAGCAAGTGAGCAGCGGGTCTATTCAGTCCGAACATGATTATCACTAACATGGTGCATTCACCTTGCATCCATTTAGCTGCACATCAGTACAATCCTTGTGCGTCTCCATGGTTTGCACCAGATGCTTCAGCATTGACTCAGTGATGGTGGAACCTAGCAAATATAACTCCATATATTTTTAGGGAAACAATGCTGAACAAAGAAGAAATGCTCTTGCCAATAACGGAGACAAAGTTGTTTGCACCAACCGCGACTTCGTTTACCGGGACTTCGACTCTATTTGTAGAATTATCCACTAAACTGCAGAGTGCAGCGGTTTAACGTGAGAAGATGTGAAGTGGTTGATTTTGTTTGACTTACCAGCAGACACGCAATACTTCACAATTCTTTTAGTATCTTGTATCACAGAAAAAGTATGGCTAATTAAATCTGCTGAATAGAACAAAAGGAGAGCAGAGACGAGGTCTAAATTTCCGAGCAAAATCCGAGAATGATGGCCATCTCTTACTCAGAGGGTATCAAACCGAACTTCACCCTTTCTAAACGGGAGATGCTGAAAATGCTTTTCTGCGAAAGGTTTTGTCTCTTTGCAAAGAGAAAAGCTACATGGACTCGCCACCTATATTTTTTCAAACAAAAATTATTCAGCGCTAGTAAGAACACTAGAAGAGAACGTAAGTTAATTACAGAATTCCTTTTCACGAGTTTCGTGCTCCAAGTATTTGAAAGCTTTCTTTTGCACGTCTTCATTTTGCAAATATGTGGCCATGTAAGAAAACAAGGCCTTTGCTCCTTTCCCTTTGGGCAATGCATCTGCGGAGCAATGAAAGCATAACGAGGTTATGAAAACCGGTTGATGTAAATATTCAATATAAATGTCTTTAGGAAAAGTTCATACCACGAGGGGGAGGCAACGATGTTTTCTTTTCAACGAGCTTAGAATCTGGGTCGAGCAGCAAACATTCTTTTATGTACGGGAATTCCAATAACTCCCTGTCGGCACAAAGGTAAAACAAAGCATGCCAGCCATACTCAATGCATTTTACTATCAAAGAACAACTGGTGAAAAAATGACTTACACGGCAGTGGGACGTTGCTGAAAGTTTCGTCTCAACATCGTGCGGATCAGTTGACACAAATGCGGTGAATATTTGTATTTGGGAAGTTCACTCAGGGTGTCTTCCAGACACTGAGGATTTTGTTTGATTTCAAACAAGGTACTTGAAATCTGCACTGGCTAAAGACGAGCAAACAGAATTATGTAGAACAAGCAAATAAAGATTTTGCTTCTTTGAAAAGCTAAAGAAAAAGTAAGCTGAACACTGAAAACAGGAATGAACAAGACATAATACAACTTAATACACACACAATGATAATGCATACAGCTCGGTAATACCTACATAAGACAAAAACATTTACACGCACATCAAGAAAACCACAAGTGGCTAGTTCTAGAACGATGCATCCCAATGACCAGACGTCACTTCTTTCATCATATGGCCTTTCCATTACTTCAGGAGCCATCCAATTCATGGAACCTTGACAAAAAGGTGATAGAGTTTTACAATTTCAAACAAATAATGTACAACATTCAAAGCACACAAATGCATTACCAACAGTAGTTCGCGTTCTTGTTCTTGCATCTCCCATTACAGTAGCAACACCAAAATCACCAATACTGATGCTCAAATTTTTTGTCATGAATATATTGCTTGGCTTTAAATCACGATGAATGACTTTCTTTGTATGGACAAATACCAATGCTTCTGTCATTTGTCCTAACCACTTCTTCAGTATCTGATAAATTGTACATTCAAATAAATGTTAAGTTCTAAAAATCTGTACCAGCAAGTTTACATGAAGTTTAGGTTCAAGGTTCAGCATGGGACAACACAAGTTTCTAAAAAACAATGCAGAACGGAATGAGTAAATACACAGGTCATGTTCCATGCCCCAGTTATGTTGCAAAAAACATAATGCCTTTCCATGCTGAACCTTGAACCTAAACCACTACAGTACATTTTGTGAAAGTAATTCAAGATCATAGCCTTAAAGCAGCATCACATCAATCATTTCCTACTATCTTTTGAAAGGTACATTTGTGATATGCTATTTAAGTTATTGTTATAAATGTCTTTACAATTGATTGCATATCCTAAACACAGAACAGGTGAACAAAATATTCAGCACAGTGAATATTGTCAGGCAATGCACAGAAAACGTGAAATGTGTGGAAGCTGCTATATGTAGAGGAATATTCATTTTGAAAAGCCAAAGGGCTTCCAAAGAGGGTGTATACAAAGTGGATTTTGAAAAAACTATACTGCCATTTTACATTTCATATCATGAATACTAAGTTTTTGGAAACATTCTAATTTGAACATTCCGACTGTACACAAGTCGCATGAATACTGTTTATTTGTTTTCTGCACACAGACATGCCTTCATGATTTTATTTTATCAATACCACCATGTGAAAAAATCATCATGTTTGGAATCTGCACAAAGCTCACAAACAGTAGTGCATAAGAACCAATTCTGCTGACCAAAAAACAAAAATTTGTTCCATAAAAGAACTTTGCTGCCAGACAAAGCTGTATTTGGCAAAGCCACTGCATGCACATGCAGCAGAGCAATCAGGTGGTTTTCGTTCGAACTATAGCACAAAGAGGTTACATAAATGAGCTGGAAAAGGAATCAACAATAAATGAGTTGTAGGAACACAAATCAAACCAAGCATTTGTTTTTCAACCAGAATTTGATAGGGTACCAATGTATTTTATGTATGATTGCATGAAGCTGGAGTCGCCATATTAGTTACATAACAAACAACTTCATATTTGTAAACCAATGTTTGCTACTTGCAATGAATGCAATAAAACACTTATTAATTACAGATTGCAATAAGAATCATAGAACAGCTACGTTAATGTTATCTCAGGACAGTTTTTAGTATCAAAATGTATGTTTTGATAGTAGTGTAGGAAAATTTGGTCAAAACATAGACTCCAATCAATGTTACATCTGAGCCTGATTAGTAATTGCAACACTTTGAGAGCCGGCCTACGATATTTTTACTTAGATTTCAGCCTAAAACCAGCAGTTTTCAGCTGCCTTACCGACACCATAGCTCCTCTGCCGATTACACTAGTGAGCTGTTCAAGGGCTCAAACGGATCGGCCAGTCTTCTAGTCTGCACTTGAAAAAAAAATTTTTGGTTGGGGGTTGCAGATTTTTTGTGAGTGACGTCACAAGTGAAGTAGTTTTTGGGCCATTTTGGCTCATGTTACCTGGTCTAGGGCCCAACCGCTAGGCCAAAGTATTTCGCTGAAGTTTTCATTGGAAACTAGGCTCGAGTCCGAGTCTTTTGAGCCTTTGATCAACTTTCTAACGTTTCTGGTTCAAAAGTTATGATATAAAATAAACAAATTAATTACTTATCTAATTAGTCAAACATTTTTATTACTTGAGATCATAACTTTTGAACCCGAAACCCCAGCAAGTCATCAGAGTCTATCAAAAGACTCGGATTGTACCATGTAACGGTTGGCACCCAAGGCCAGGTAAAGTGGGCCAAGGTGGCCTAAAAGTCCTCCACTTATGACATCACTCACAAAAAAATTGCATCCCCCAAGCAAAAAATTATTTGAGTGCAGACAAGAAGACTTGCCGTGTCTTTTGAGCCTTTGACCGGGTCTGTAACGCTTACCGGACCGGAGAAATTCGCACACAAAGCCACGTGCAATCCGGTTGTTTTGGCATGAGAATTCCCGATTTCGGCCAGACACCAAAGTGTTAAGAAGGGTCTTTTTAGTTACAATGTCTGTTAGTGTTTGCTTCTGTTGATAAATCTGAAACATGCTTGACATCTCTTCATTCCAGCACTATCATTTTGCTCTGCCATCAATGTTGAAAAACTCAAAAGGAATTACCTATACACTGATTTGAAACAACAAAGCTGTAGCCAAAGCAAAACCCATTTTCTGAAAAATAGTATAGAATTACTAACAACATGAAGCAGAACAATGTCATTAAACCTGGAAAAGTAAACACTGAAGAGCTTAGTGAAAACTAAACTTTTTAATAGTGTAGCACATTCCTCACCATCTCATCAATATTTTCTTGTTTTATTCGTTTGGTTTTTATCACCTTGGCAAGATCTCCCATCTCGTAGTAATCCATTACAATACATACAAACATTGCACATTCTTCTCTGTCCCATGTTACAAAAAATTCTTTGTATCCACATACATATCGGTGTCTTAATTCTTGGAGAGCCATTGCCTACATAACAGTCAACAGAAATTTATGACAATTGTTCATATTTTTGGATAGGCACTTAAATTGAAAAAAAACATAGAATTGCACTGTCTAATTTTATGAAACAGGCTTGGGAAGGAAGTGATTGAGGAGTTCTATAGTTCCACAAAACACCTACATAAATCAAGGAAAAAGCAAGGCCAACTTATTAACCACAACAAACAAAAATAACAACAGCAAAGAATAAGTCCACAACAATATTTACAGCAGGCCTGCACAACATACAGCCTGTCTCAGGCCACATGCGGCCATGAAAGCTTTTCTTGCAGCCTGCAAGAGCTTTCTCAATCGTAGAAAATATTGCAAAAGCTCGAACTCGAGTAAATAATTGTCATTCTAGAATTTCTTCAATACTACAACTAATTTAAGTAGACTTTTGCAGCCTGCGGCATTTTATGTTGATAATTTGGCCCTTTGAGCTCTCTGAGTTGTGCAGGCCTCATTTGCAGTATTTTGGACAATTACATGACACAAAGGACAATTGAAAAACAATCACAAAGCTAACAAACAAAATTTGTTGAATTGTACTCTATACACCATGAATTTACACAAATCATGTTTTTTACACAACTGTTGGCCAATATGTGGCAAAAAGATGGTACTGTCACACTTCAATTGAAATGGGAAATATTTCTTTAACACTTTGGCATCTGGCCGGTTTCGGGGATTTTTGAGAAAAAAACACCTAAACGCATGTGGTTTTGCGCGGGAATTTCTCTGGTCTGGTCAGCACTACAGACAGTGGCATGCAGAGGTCTGGTGATGCCCGGGGCGACTGCTTGATTGGATGCCCCCCTACCAAATTCTAGTATTGATCAGTGGCGCAGGCCTATCGTGGTCATTGTTACTGGATGTATTGTGACGTCACAATATGACGTCATATTCATGTTTGCAAACCAAGGTTTTGGGGAAGTTTGTTGACACAACATGCATAATCAAGCTCCGCTGCCGGAGTAGCAGCAGGGCAGGGAGAGCTGTGAAAATGTTGAGGGCAATGGAAACTTATAAAAAACAAAAAAATCGTTACCAATCATGTTTGTTTCTGTTCAATAACAATGTTGACCTCAAAAATAATAATAGAAATATAGAAAATCATTCTATCTGGGTGCCTGAATAGCTGCAATGAATTTATTTCAAGTCAATCTTGATAAACCATGAAATTACCTATGACACTGTTATGAAAAGGCACCTCCGCCCCGGTTGCACCCCTTTTGAAAGGGCAAAGGCGGCAATGCTCCTGCCATGCCTCCATTCTCCGATGTCCCTGCACATATTTTCGACACGCACTCTCTTTACTCGTTGTAGGCTACAATGTGTCACCGTAATGAACATAGATTATCAGCGGTCTCCTGAGACAGAGCAGTTCATGACTGCAAGAATATCCGGCAACGTGTTAAAACAGGAAAGTAGAACACATTTAATGCTACGTCAGCGCAGTTCACAACTGCAAAAGCACAAAGCTGCACGAATGTCTTGTTGAAAAGCACTAGATCAGAATGTATGCGGTGGGAATGGCGAACACCCAGGGGTAACAGTTTAAAATTTATAAACTACACAATAATTGAGAATGCGCATAAAGTACGCAAAGAAAATCTTTGATTTGTGACTTATATGCACAACTACTGCAGGGCAGAACAGATACGGGCTTGAGTATGCCGTTATGACCAATCCACCTGAACTGCCAATTAATGACGAAGCTCGAAACGAAGCACATATTGCAAGCACAGGTGTGCGACGGTGTTAGCACACAAAACAAAACGGGAAACTAGTGATGCATCATAAAATGAGCTAAACCAAGCATGTTTAAATAGGACAGTTTTGAAATTTTACTCAGAAAATCACATAAAGGACTATAATTATCTTCAGGGTTGATGTAACCGGACTCAACCAAAAAAACCACCCGGGTGTTTTTAAAAAAAGCTCACTTACGGTAATACAAACCAACAAAAAACCCACTCTTTTCTTTTCCTTTGAAAAATGTACTATGAAGTTAAAAGTAAATAAGCAGCACACTTGTACAGGTAACTGCACACTTTTTCAATGAAACAAAACAAACAGCAATGAAATTTGACGGACTTGAACAAAGGAGAAGAATAATTCGAACAGTTTGAGTAAATCCCACTGGTTATTTTCTTCAGCTCTGCAAAATCGGTATGTTTTAACAAATTTTCTGCTTACTCTGCATCCAAACTGTGTGTGATGTTGGACCATACCAAACCATATGTTGAAAAAATTCATAATCTAGATACTAAACTAGCAGGGCATGTAGGCTACATAAACTTGACGTGAAATGGCAGAGTTTGTGTAGGAGTGACTTTTCTCTGTCTGCTGTGTGCATGCTTGCCAATCCTTACTACATTGGAGTGAATTGACCAACAACACATTGCGAAAACAAAGATGGGGTACATTTCTTTACCCTCAAATTTGAATGCCAGAATAAGTATAAACAGTTATTATTGTGTAATTCTGAAAACGGTGATATTGCATGAAACAATAAAAACAATCCAGAATAAATTTTTGCGTTTCTTTTTTTTTAAGAGCAAAAACCAATTTTTTGAAAAAAACAGATTAAAAAAACGTGTGAATTGTTTTTTTTAAACCCGGGTTTTTTCAACCCTGATTATCTTTCAATTTTTTTTGTGATTTTTTCTTGATTGCACGATCTGGAACAAGTCACGTAACTATCAGTTTGATTGGGTGTGCTCCGCACACCTAAAGTATAGGACCCTGGTATTGAAGAAGCTAAGAATTACTGGCATTTGAATACGTCAAAATTAGTAGTGACAACAAGTTTCGTGAAACTAAATCCATACAGCACATATTAGTAGACTTACAACAGGAAAAATCATCTAGTTACAGCATTTCAATTTTTTGTAATTTCACTTTTTGGATGCCCCCCTGTCTTGGATGCCCGGGGCCAGCGCCCCGTTCACCCCCACTGTATGCCACTGACTACAGACCCGGTAAAAGACTCAAAAGATGCAGCAAGTCTTCTAGTCTGCACTCGAAAAAAGTTTTTTGGTTGGGGAGTGCAGATTTTTAGTGAGTGACATCATAAGTGGAGCGCTTTTAGGCCACCTTGGCCCACTTCACTTGGCCCTGGGCCCAAACCGTTAGATAGTAGTATTTCGCCGAAGTTTTTACTGGAAACTAGGCTACAATCCAAGCCTTTTAATACTTTGGATGACTTGTTGGGGTTTCGGGTTCAAAAGTTATGATCTCAAGTAATAAAAATATTTGACCAATTAGATAATTAGATAATTGATTAGTTTGTTTATTTTATATCATAACTTTTGAACCAGAAACGTTAGAAAGTCGATCAAAGGCTCAAAAGACTCGGACTCGAGCCTAGTTTCCAATGAAAACTTCAGTGAAATACTTTGGGTTAGCAGTTGGGCCTAGGTCAGGTAACATGAGCCAAAGTGACCCTAAAACTACTTCACTTATGACGTCACTCACAAAAAATCTGCAACTCCCAACCAAAAAATTTTTTTTTCAAGTACAGACTAGAAGACTGGCCGATCCGTTTGAGCCCTTGAACAGCTCTCTAGCGCAATTGGCAGAGGAGCTATGGCGTTGGTAAGACAACCGAAAACTGCTGGTTTTAGGCCGAAATCTAGGTACAAATATATCATAGGCCAGCTCTCAAAGCGTTAACAAATGGGGTGAGAATTTTCTTAATTGTTATACGCTACAAAATTCACACAAATGTTTTTTTCAAAGCTGTTGGTGTGGGAATAAGGATACTTTCATTATTCAGTTAAAAATAATGCTTCCAATTTGGGACAAAATGTTAAAACCTGGGTTTCAGGTATATAGCTGATGAAAAAACTAGGGAAAACCTGAGTTTTTTTTGGGTGGTGAACTGAATGCGATTTTCAGTGATAAAAAGGCAATATCATTGTGAAATTACTACTGTCAATCACTGTGCAGTTTATTAGCGAATAATAAGTTAAGCACAGGTTTTTGGTGATGTTTATAATACTGACGCATGATAATCAGAGCACACTCTTATCATTCAGTCTGTTTCTGAGTTTTGTGACTAATAGCTGTGTGGCTGAAAACATGCTTTCTGGTTCCACTGATGTGGGCTTCCTTGTAAGTAAGGCATGGTGCAGTTCTTCACAGTTATATTCCCTTTTTCACAATTTTGATCAGATTTCTTCCTATGCTATAATAGTTTTGTGGTCTTTCATTGATTACATGGATTCTGTGCTTTGATTTCAAATGGTTGACTATACTTTCGGTGCTTGAACCACTTCCTTTGTATAATGGAGCACAAAGTGCACTTCGGTGTTGGTTGAGCCTTATTGCTCAAGATGTGGCTCTAAACTTCTGATTTTCTTTGAGTACTAACATCATCAAACTGAATGCATATGATTAAAGATCTAGTTAAAATTGCTTTTAAAGGAAATCCAAATATAGTGTAGTAAGTTATTGCAAACTGAAAAGGGACGAATCGCTTCTGCAAAGAATTACAGATTGTAAATGAACTAACACATAACAGCTTGCAAATGCACTAACTAGTAAATACAGGGTAGGTTTGAAGAACTACCTCAGATGGTAGTTATTTAATTAGGTTAGCGAAAAGACTGAAGTTTCTGAAAAGCAGGCAGTTACTATGATGTAAGCACTGTATTTATCAAACAAAGAGATACAAACATACACACATAGTGACCACACTTAAACACCTATGTGCAAAATGACATCACGATCAGTCTAAATAGGTCAATTGAACGAAGTTATAAATGAATCTATAACAAATGTCCAGTGGTCAGCGAGCAAAGCCCACATACTTGTGCCTCATGATAACAGGTGAAAGTTCAAATATGCTAATTTGGCCATTACACGTGCCACTCTACAACTTCAGTGTTATCAGAATTACTAATATTTGAATGCAACAGCAATTCCATGTTTTTCAAAATATCTGGTTTTGTTGTTTGAAAACAAACAGGTTTTGGGTAGTAGAAAACAGCCAAAAAACAGGTATTGGGTTTGAGAAAACCAGGGTTAGAAACACTATTCAACACCTTGACGGCCGGTCTACAAATATATCATACCTAGAAATCGGCCTAAAACCAGCAGTTTTCAGTTGCCTTGCCAATGCCATAGATCCTCTGCCGATTGCGCTAAAGAGCTGTTCAAACCCTCAGAAGATTCGGCAAGCCATCTAGTCTGCACTTGAAAAAATGTTTTGTTTGAGGGTTGCAGATTTTTTGTGAGTGACGTCATAAGAAAAGTAGTTTTTGGGCCATTTTGGCTCATGTTACCTGGTCTAAGGCCCAACCGCTAGGCCAAAGTATTTCGCTGAAGTTTTCATTGGAAACTAGGCTTGAGTCCGAGTATTTTGAGCCTTTGATCGACTTTCTAACGTTTCTGGTTCAAAAGTTATGATGTAAAATAAACAAATTAATCAATTATCTAATTAGTCAAACATTTTTATTACTTGAGATCATAACTTTTGAACACGAAACCCTAGCAGGTCGTCCAAAGTATCAAAAGACTCGGATTGTAGCCTAGTTTCCAGTAAAAACTTCGGCAAAATACTACAATCTAACAGTTTGGGCCCAGGGCCAAGTGAAGTGGGCCAAGGTGGCCTAAAAGTCCTCCACTTATGATGTCACTCACAAAAAATCTGTACTCCCCAACCAAAAAATTATTTTCGAGTGTAGACTAGAAGACTTGCTGGGTCTTTTGAGCCCTTGGACAGCTCTCTACCGCTTTCAGTGCCAGAGTTACGCTCACGCAAAGCCACATGCGATCTGGTTGTTTTGGCGCGAAAATCCTTGAAACAGGCCTGATGTGAAAGTGTCAAAAATATGTCAAACATTTCTGTACAAATTAGGTGAGAATTTTGCTAATAATTATTTGAACTAAACCTTACACTTTGGTAACCTGAGTTGAACATTTGTAGCATTAAAACTGTTTCATTAAATGGACACTGGCATGAAAACACTTATAGTTCATCAAACACCCCCAAGACATGAGTGATATAATTATGCAGCATATGTGAGTGTGAGTGCATCACTTTGCATAACAATCAAGTGACTGAATAACCAGAGGAAACACAATGTCAAGCTGACATACTTATCTGATGTGCAAAAACTTACTCTTTTCATGTACTTCCTATTTTTATTCATTTTCAACTGATACTCCAATGACATCATATAAAGCAGTGCTTCCCAACCAGTGGGTCGCGAAGCTATTTCAGGTGGGTCGCGAAGCATTTCTAAATGTTACAGTTTTCTATTAGATCGGGAAATTATTGCATTATCATTACATAACAAAATGCAACAATGTAACAAATATGTAACAATTAGATGTGTTGTGTCGCATTAACTATTTCAGTACGTACGCCCCTAGACGTTGGAAAGTGTAGGTAGACTACTATAACTATAGGGAGATTAGTTTTAGTAGTTTGTTGATTTCAGGTAAACAGTAGCAAAGATGCAGGTCTTACGTAACTGTTAATCTTAGTCATATATCTGATTGTGGGTTGCACAATAAAACTTGCATTAAAAGTGGGTCGCGAACGTTTGGTCATATCTCATTGTGGGTCGCACAATAAAACTTGCATTAAAAGTGGGTCGCGAACTGAAAAAGGTTGGGAAGCACTGATATAAAGGAAAAAAAACAAACTTAATTACATAGCCTCACACGCTAAATGTACATACAGTATGTAACTTATCAAGCCTTGCAGACAAAAACACTTAATAACATTATGCACAAAATAAGTGTTTGAATCTCATTATATAACTAACCTCTTTAAATGCTTTGTTTGCTTCACTTTCATCATTACATTCAACTTTTTTGAGAACATACTTTTGTTTGTCATCTCTATGTTCAACAAGATACACTGATCCTTGTGCTCCTTTTCCTAATCTTTGAAGCAACTGCAAGTACAATCTCTTATTAGAAAACAATAGTTTTGAAATTTAAACATACTATATTGTTTAATTCTTTAATACTTTTGGTGCTGGGTATTTTTCCTGAAAAAACAGGCTGATGCTGGGCAGTTAAAGAGTTTACCATGTCTATACCAGGTTCATGAAACACTTTGCAAATGAAGCCAAACAAAAGCCTAAATTGGTAAATGCACTGTTTCTCTTCATAGTTTAATTTTCATACATAAATACATTAAATTTCATAACAATATTAGAGCTGGTGTCCAACAGATGTAATATCTGTATTGGTACATAGCCTGGTATCTCTCCTGTATTCAAGTAACTTGTCTCTAGACAGGTGAAGAGTTTGAATCCATCAGCAAAAGCAAAACGTTTGCTGTCTCCACCCATTAGCAAAAGCACAGTTGAAATATAGGCTCAGTAAGAGTTTAGTGTGTCATACCTAGCGGTGAAAGGATTCCTTTCAATAGGCAGTTTGTAAACATTTTACCAAAGGGTCCATGTGAGTAGTGTGCACCTTATGTAATTCTTTAAAGCCTTGGTTTTATGCTTTAACCATCAGTAGAAGACAACAAGTTTCAAAGACAAGGGAAATCTATATTGCACTACAAACAGACTACAAATCATCCTCCAATTTTTTACCATAAGACAAATACTTTGATTAAAATGCCTGCTGATTCTGTTGTAAACCAAATATGCTATAACACATACATTAAGCTTGCCTTAAACATCACTAAGCTGCAATGCATAATGCCTATCAAATATAGCATTGTATATATTCCCATAAACATGTTTCTCAGCATCGTTTCATCAAGAAAATTCAAGGTTTGTTTGTTACAACTTCTATGAAGTTGAAGAAAAATAATGTTTTTATTTGTTACAACATGCAAGTTCCTTCAGTGAGTGCCTATCTTTACCAAATAGATTCACTGCTTCTTTCAGACAAATAATACATTTAATAAATCATTATTTTACTCATTAAGTGAGGTTTATATCAAGGAAAGAGCACCATTAACGTTGATAGTGAAAGTTTAATTTGTTCATTCATATGCTTATGATGTATTTTCAACTATGTAATGTGTATACCTGGGGTCTGCAACCTTTCTCAAGTCGCGGGCTAAAAACAAACTCTGCAAGATATAGCAGGCCATGCTAATTTCCCACCAACAATGTCTTTCCCTTTGCTGTTGTCAAATTTTGGGAATTTATGGAATTTTAATCAGATTAACTCCTGATTTTCACAGCTTGTTAACTGAAGCCCAAAATACGATATAGTGCACATTTAGAGCACAATGCGGAAAGAGGGCAGATTCGTAAATAAATACCACTAGGCTGGCCATTTACAGTTACTATAATTTGGTAAAGGGGCTGCGGGCTGGATGATTTTGCTTGGCAGGCCATAAGTTGCCGACCCCTGGTGTAAACCATTCTTTATATATTTGCAAATAGCACTTCTCTTGCACAATACAATTTTATTGCAAAGGACTATATATAAGTCATATGCAGCCAACTTGAACCCACCATGTTGGCTAACATACAACAAGTGCAGATATGTCAAAGGATATGCAGAAGAAATGTAAATAAGCCATGTGATTTGGAAAAGCACTTGCTTGAAAAGGTGACAGAATCAAGTGCTTAACATTATATATATAATTTATAAGTTTCTTTTCACTATTCATTATTCAATTACAACTAAATCGTTTTTAGAAAGTACCAAGGGCTTTCAAGTCCTCACTTAGGAAACATATATTTATAAGCAACACAAGTTTACAATAGAACAGATTAACAAAATTTTTAAGAATGTTGCTCATACCTTATAATTTTCCATATCTATCAAACTTTACTTCAGTACAACAATTCACGATTAGGCTATATCAAACAGTCCTGTACAAAACAAAAACCAGGAAAAACTATCTTTTACACTGTAAAATCCAGCACACTAAGCTGAATTAAACCAAAGCTTTAAGAAAACAATAATTTTATCAAGGAACTCAGGCTATTGTTTAAAGTCCACATCGCTCATGAAATGATGCATGTCCATCAAACGCAGGTCTCAAACCCAAAAGCAAATAAACAGCAATACCTTTTGCTAGATAGAAAAGTTGTGTCATTTAAATCTTTAAAGTTTTCACAGTAGATGCTATGATGGTCATAAAATCAAAGCTCTGTTCTATTATTCAAAACCATACAGAACTCTTTGGCTATGTAAAAAATACTTGTGTATTTTTGTTTGAAGCAGGGATGGTAATCGATTACGATTACATTGTAAGTAATCACAATTACAACCGTGATTACATTTGTCTTGAAACATCCTCAGAAAGAAAACAAAACCCATGTAGGCCCTAAGTATATTTTCAGACAACAGACGATATGAATCAATGCAATAAACGACATTACTAATCTGTAAGGATCCAGGACTGGAAAAAAGAAAAAAACATTGATTGTTTACTAAGATGTTCCTGCAGTCAACAAACCGTGTGGTGTAACTAGAGGTTTGAGCTAGAAGAGAAACTTAGCTGAAAAAGGCCCACTGGCCTCTGTAAGGGACCACTAGTCAACATTCACAGAAAAACTTAAGAAATGATGGTGAATCCGGGTGTGGATGGCTATGCAGTACTAAAACCCCAAATCAACGGAAAATACTCTGAAAAATGCAAAAAGACGACACTGTACTAAAAAATATCAAAAGGGTACTAAAGCCGAAATATAAGCGAAGTGGAGGTGATGGTTTTTACATGAAGCTGGCCAAGGGAGTAAAATCCCCCCTCTTCCCAACACTGAAAATATTGATGAAACAAAATAGTCAATGTTTGAAAAGTATGTTACGGTTGATAAACATCAACACTTCAAATCTTTTATCAGGCAAACGTCTATCAGGCTTGAACATTCGTCTAGCAAATGCTGAAAATTCATTTGTTAGTGATTTCAAAATTGTTGACTATTTCTTCTAACTGCGGGTTACAATTGTCTGCAAGCCAGCATAGCATTGTGCAGCTTTAAATATGAAATGAAATGAACTTTGACAAGAAATGAACAGCGATGCCAATATAGCTGGGCATCTGTCTATTGGACCATTAGTCAATGGTTAACAAAACCTCACATGTTTGGCTGAATTTTTTTTCACCAGTATCTGGTGGCTCATGGTTGACATGCTAGTTAAGTGTTATGGAAAGGTACTTTCAACTTGGATTAAAGTACCTTCTTCCCCTGAAAGACAGTTTATGTATATAAATTACTGTACTAATTATATACATAGCCTACTTCAGCACTTACATTCATAAGTTCACTCTGAATATATATAAATTACATGAACACTTCTCCTCGTGATGTCCCACTGTTCTGTTGCCAAAGTGAGAACCCGTTTTTAAGAACTCCTACAGTATCTTTGTTGCTACATCTCACTAGACCCACAACATTACTACTGGCACCTAACGGGAAGGTGAGCTGGAACATTCGAGAATTAGCTAGAAATGCTGTGCTTGCCCCTGGACTGTCTGAATTTAAACCACAAAGACAGGCAAATAGCTTCGCCTGAAACCATAGCCGTAACAAACGATGATAAAGGAGGAAAGCCAGCCACCACAGCCGAGGTTCATCGCACAGTGATGTAGGGTGAAAATTTCCAAGTTTATTCATGAAGTAATCGTCGATTACGATTAAAGTGGCAATGTAATCAATTATGATTACGATTACATTTCATTTCATTTTTGATCACTTCAATCGATTACGATTACTCAAAAAACTATAATCAATTGTCATTGATTATGATTACCCCATGTCTGCATATAATATGTGTTAGATTTAGTGTCATAAGCCTAACCAGTTCAAATTCCACGGCAGTTGTTTACAATATACAATGTGTGATGAAAAAAGAAGTCAATCCCATCGCCACGGGGAGTTTTGGTGGGCTTAGCCCCCCAAATTGAAATATGAAACACTAACTCACTTGGATTTTTATCAATTTTTGAATGTCTAGCCTTCCTACAGAAATACAAAATCCCCCTATTGAAGACTTTCTGGCGACAGTTCTTAACTAATAGTGACCACTTTTCAGTATAAAAAGTTGATGTGGATGTGGAGTGTACAAAATAACCAGGACAATAATGCATAGTAATGGACAACCAAAAGTGTCTGGAATTCAAACATTGGTAATTTCCTGAAATTAATAAAGTAAGATAAAAAATGGTGTCTGAACAATCTGGAATGCTGGGTGAAAAAGTTACTATATTCTTAGTCATCATGAGTATTTTGTAACATGGATTTCATCTTATCATGACCTTCACACTCATTACACAACTCTTGTTTGAAACACCTTCTTCTAAAAGGTTGTAATTTTTCTTAAAGCACGACATCAACATTCACATGGTTGTGTGGTTGTTGGCAAAAATGTTTGAAAAAATTTCATGTGCGTACTTGCCAGCAGGGTTGATAAAAATCATGATTTTTTTTAAAAATAAAAAATTTGAGGTGCTGTGCATTTGCACTTCATGCACAGGCGAGCGCTGAGTGGAGCAGATGTCCAGGTTCTATGGCATGGCGTGCTAAAGGCAGTGCGGCTCCATTGTGACAAAGTTGAGCAGGTTGGATGTCTACAAGGATGGGAAGGTTGTCTTCTGGTGTAGAACGCAGGCATCCAGTCACAATTCGCAAGGCGTCGTTCATGACGGGGTCGATATGGCAGGTATGAGCACTGTGGCACCAGACAGGAGCACGATACTCTGCGGTTGAATGCACCAGGGTCAAGGTGGCTGTTTGCAATATTGTTGCTGCAGCACCTCAGCTGGAGACAACAAGCCGCCTCAAGAGTGTGACGTCAGCTTCTTGTGAAGTGACTCAAGGTGTCGGCGATATGCAAGTGACCTGTCCAACGTTATTCTAAGGTTATTTCAGCTCAGGGTAGTAGGGCAGGATTTCATTATTGTAGTTGACTTTCAGCTAACGTTTAGCTTCCTTGTTAAGATGGAAGACTGCCGACACCGTTTTGGAGTGCTGAGCCTTAGCTTCCAGGTCTAGAGATATTCACCTATGGTTCCCATGTCCTTGCTCAGCACCCCTTCCACTGCCTGCCAATCTCCATCGGCATGCATGATTGGTGGATCATGAGCAGATGCATACTTTCTGGAAACCAATCTTTTTATAAAACAACAAATAGTGTGTAATGCCACATCTCAGATTTTGCTTGTTTCTACATATGTGAAATGAAATTTAATTCTGAGCTTGACAAATTAGCAAAATCGAATGTATATATATATTACAAAAGATTTGATCATTTGAAAATGAAGTGTTTTATGGTGTCGTGTATGAAGAATTTTATTGTTTTTGCTTTTTCTTTCTATTGATAAGAAAGAGGTGAAAATTTATATTCCACCATTTTTGGGGCCAAGGATTTCAAAAATGCAACTTTTAAAACGATAAAAGCTAAGGATATAGGTTTAAATTAGATTTTAAAATATTTTAGGTCACTGACCACTTGGTGACGCCCCATGAATGGTGATGAGTAAAATCAAAAATTTTATTTGAAAAAATGATATACATGGATGCTTCAATTCAGTAAGGTTGCCCTTAGCCTCTAAAAACATTGCTTGCATATTTTCCCATTGTTTTTTGACATTACAAGAAATAGACTTGTCAGGATGAAGAAACTGACAAAATACAGCTTTTCTTGCTTGAAACAACATTAAATTTGGTTTAAAGAAAACACATAGGCTGCATACAGTATACGCATATATATTTTTCTTACTGAACGGGCTCTAATCTAACACATAATTTACCAGTAACTAAATTATTTGGTTATCTTTGCTCCTCCAACAATCATGTCTGGCAGTCTGGAAAAGTGGCTAGTGGAAGATGTGCAAGGTTACAGGCAATGGTTAAACTCTGAAATCGGGACCAAACGAATGTAAAAGCTTCTTTACCTAGATATAAACTGAAAATTGTTTCAATTTATTACAGGCCCTTTCTCAATCTCCGATTTTTACTTGTCAACACAAAGTAACAAACATTATGATGTGATGTAGAAAGGGGTACCTATTACATCACATTGCCCAACATTTATTTATGGTACTGTATGACATAACAATTACTTATCATGTGTATTAAATTTTTGGCAATTCAAAAGTTTATTACATCACAACTACTAAGCATTCAAAATTGGTTCAGTAGAGGTCAGGCAGTTGTTAGTTTTGTCAAATTCAAGCAACTGATTCATTGTTGTTCCATTTGTCGTAATGAGGTAGATAACAGTGAGTTGGCTCTTGAAATTATTTAAAACCTAAGGCAGATAACCGGTATCACAAATATGTATACTTTCACAGGGTTTGCCTTTACAGAAAAGCAATTTATATTATTTGTTGAAATGCTAAGAATGAATGAGAAAAACAGCTTTTTTGGAAAGCTAAAAAAATTGATTATCAGTTAGTATTACGAGCTTTTTAAAGTGCATGCATAGTATTGAATCCAAAAATACTGTATGTCAAATTATTTGAATTTAATAATATTTGATTGTGTGTTGAAGATGAAGAGCCTATATAGTATATCAATCATCTAAACTTGAATGAAATGCTTGTTGTATAAAGGTAAAAATATCAATATTGGAGCTCAGTATTTATTAAACCTAGTGCATGTAATTTCAAAATTAGAGGCTAAAAATGTTGTAATTCAAAAAACATTTTTAACAATCATGAATTTGCAAATTGGAATGTTTTCTGCTAAAAGTTTACAACTTGTCTGAGATTGGAACACAGTAAAAACAAAGGAGCAAAATAACCTAGTGATTTTGTTGAGCAACAAAAGAGATCTTAGCAAACATTTGGATAAAATTATAGAGATGCAAGTGTGTATGAAAATCTCACAGGAAAGTCTGGAGATAAATGGGTTTTTGCTGGGACACTGACTTAAAGCAGTTATGAAACAGGTAATTTTCATTTAGAAGAGTTCAAACATAAACTTGCTCATGACAGAGTGCATATAGACATTGATATTCATTCAAATCAGATATTACTAATTTAGATGATGGTAGCGATTTAGATAATGACCTAACCAAAGAGCAAGCAGCATATTCTTGTGTAAATGTAAATTGCTCTTTTGCAAAGCATCAGGAGATACAATATATCTGGGCTTAGATGGCACATCAATCTTCAAAGCAACATTTTCAGAAAGCTACTTATACACCAACCTGTTCCTAGACAGCTTATTAGCTTTAACAAAAAAGATTTATTTTCGTCAGGGTAATGAAAGGTTTGCTCTGGAATATATGAGGAAAAATTTTGATAGTGGTGTTCATTTCTGCAAGTATTCTTTGGAAATACAAGGAATTGAAAATATTTCAAGCCTCAAAATTCAGCAAGCTTGGCATAAAATCCAGAAACCCAGCATTATTTCTGCAGCAAAAACAAAAAGTGACAGCCTTCAAAGTGGAAAAAACATCAAGAAAGAAATTAAGCATCAGGCTTACACATGGTTCTTTCATCGACAACACTTGGAAATGTGAAATAAATTTGTGACAGTTGCAGAATAAAATGCAATAAATTCACAGATGAAGAAAAAAGCATAAATCAATTTATGGTCACTGGAACATATATTTGCAACATTTTTAGGTCACTTTAACAAAAAAGCAAAGAACACTTTGCACATATATAATGCTAGTTTCATACAAAAAATTTGTTGTAAGCTGGTTTTAATTGGTCATAGAAGGAAATGTTTTGAAATACCAAAAAATTAAGTCATTTTAGTCAGAATATCTGAAACTATAGGCTAATGAACACTGGTATGGTGAGTTGTAATAGTACAACTATGAGACAAATGACTGAAATGTCTCAGCAAAAAAAAGCATGTTGCAAGTACATTCATCTATGGCACTGTCAGGAACAAAAGCAGTAACAGTGAAACTAATGAAAAAGGCAGCGGTGAAATTATTTGACCATACTCCCATTACATATTTATTGCAAGCCCATAACCAGGGTGGAGCAGGGAGCCGAAATCCCCCAAGAAACTTTTCGTCCCCTGGAAAATTGTGTTGGGCATAGTTAAAAAAATTTGGGCCCTTCTCAGAAAACTCTTCGCCCTTCCTGGTTTTCCAAGCTGGTTACAGGCCTGATTAATTGAGTATGCCTACCTAACTGGCGTCGTGTAATCTTGAAAACCGATTCAGGCATTTTTTTCTAAACATTATACATAACTATAATCAATTCTCAACCCCAGAACAAGAGAATGCTCATCGTCATTCACTTCACTCATTCGCGTTCATTCTTTTATAGAGATCTTTTGTTAGTGGCATAGTAAAAAACATGAGCTGAAGCAAAACAAAAACAAAACTACAAATGTAATGCTTTCAGAAATGATGGAAATTGTCCTTACTCTCAAAATTTTGGGGCCCCTCGAAATCTGGGGCCCTAGGCTTAAGCCTTTTTAGCCTAATGGTAAATCCGCGCCTGCCTGTACGGACCATATGTCATGTGGGTTGCCAGTGGCCTATTCTGACAATAGCATAAACATGCACCCATAAACATGCACCCATCGTCTTACACCCATCATGGATAGTACATACTTCAATAGCATAAACATGATGAGTTTCCTTACAATGATGAATATCATTTATTTTTATTATTAATGATAGCATAATATGAAGACAAATTACGCAAATTTTTGTTTCAGAAGTCTGTGTATCAAAATGGTAGCCCTTTGCATGAATCTGTACCAAGAAGCAGCTCTGAGTTTCAAAAAGTTTGGTGACCCCTTCTTTAAACCCTAACCTTAGGCCAAACCCCTAATATTAAACCAAGGATTCACAATTATGTTTGCAATATTACTCATATCGAAATCAAATGCTCGTATAATTTATACATAGGTTGTCGTGCACTCGCCTGCGAATCCGACTAAACACTATCAGCGGAAAACCAGGCTTTAATTCACTAAAGACACCGCTCAATCATGGAGCTGAACAAGCGAGCAATGACAACTCGAAACAAACATAACAGCGTAACTGATCGAATGCTTCGCAGGACGGGCAAGCAGCACTAAAAGAACACTTTGCAGTATTGTATTACGAGACCGCAAGCACAACGCAGCAGCCGCGGGACGAACACAGGGGCACAATTAAGGATTGCAAGATTGCAGGCGCCACTACGTGGCAAGGACAATGTAATCATACATTCACCACATAGGTCAACATCAATGAATATTATTTTCAAGGCAGCGTACAGTCGCACAGATTCTGAGTGTCATACAAACACAACGGTGCATATTTCACTCACAGCCTGACTTTTTAAACCTTCTTATGATTTTTATGCCTGCATTCCTTGCACAACCTAGTATGGCCATCATGCACTTTGGCTTCCTGCTCAGCGCTGCACAAAGATGCTCCTTCACCACGCTCACTCTCACTGCTCAACGACGCTCTTCAGCGCAAAGGTGCTCTTCACCAATCTCACCGCTATTCATGACGTTATCCGCGTCGCACCGCTGCGCACCACCGCTTCCACCAATCACAGGGCGAGCTGATCAGAGCACCATACGGCGAGTGCCCAGAAGCCAGATATACGGTGCCGTCCGGCTAGCCGCTAGACACTGCCTATTTTCAAAATCAGTAGATGCTTATTGATAAATATATTTTTGTTATTTTCCTCAGCCTTTTTTTCATAACAAATTTTAGGGGTACATGCTCATATAACGAAATGCTGAAGGGGTACATTGCTGGAGAAAGTTTGGGAATACTTGTTCTAAACCTCAACCTCGGAGACAGACTATAAATGAAAAGCGTTGTTTGCTTTGATTGATTCGTAACATGGTTCACTGATTTGCGCGGAAACAAGCCAAACGGAACCTTGTCAGAACGGTGAAATGGGGAGAACAGCAACCAACAATTTCGTAATCCAACTTTGAAACCTTGTAAAAAACAAAAATTTTCGGCGAGCAAACTGCAGCGGCCCATAGCGCCTGGGAATGACGTCATCGTTAAAAAAATTGTTAGCGGACTGTTTCAAAACCTCTAGCGGACCAGATACCCTCTTTACACTGCATTGTTATCGGGTTCTCGTTGGATTGGGAATCCCATAAATCACTCAAGCACAACCATGAGTGTCTCACCGAGCTGCTTGAGCGCGCATGTTTTCAACCATACCCGATTCAGAGAATCCAACTAGCAGAGGTTAGGTTGGGAATCCGATAATAAGAGATTCGAGAGGAAAAGAGGTTGGGCGGTTTGTATTAAGTCTTGTGCAACCTTTTCTGTACTTTTTTTATGCTAAAACCACTACCGCGGAACACATTAGCCTATTCAAGCTAATATGTAGCAAAAGCAAAGGATAAATTTATTTGTTAGTTTTGCATGTAGGGTAACTACACCTAGTTAGGGAAACAATCAGCAAAATTGAATCGGTTGAGCAAACTGGAAGATTATTCGGTAGGATACAAGACATCAGATATTGGGCTGAAGGACTATTACCCCAATACTGATTTAATAGGTTTTCGTTAGACCTTGTGATTCAACCTCTGTACAAAATATGTAGCCTAAAATTGGAAGTGGATTATTTCAGTATAGGCTACACTTTGAAATTTGTATCCCAGTTATGTGGCTATGATTTCCTCAGTTCATAATGGAACACATGGAGTAGCATAAAATGTGGCATAAAAGTTTGTGGAATAGGTTACAGTTGCAATTTGGCGAATTCCAGTAGCCTACCTACTGTTCGTAGATTTCTACTTACAAAGTCCTGTAAATCCTCAATTTGACACTCGTTTTTATTGTACTGCAGACAACAGAGCATTGGATTGGACTGGTTCTGGACTATGACGAACTTTGTTGATTTTGGATTGGATCTGGACTGTGAAATGGTTCATAAATTTAGGAACAAGACCGGATTTGAACTGAGTTAATGGAAAAGAATTAAGTAGTTTTTGTCAATGAAAGCTGTACTTTGTTAATTTCTTGGACATTTTTGGACTTGGATTTGAAATTTCTTAAACTTCTTAGACTAAGGTTGGACTTGGACTAAGTTTTTAAAATCCAGGACTGGAAAATATGGCAGTCCGCTCATCTCTATAGCGGATGGCCCAAAGACTGGGCTATTAGCGGCTCGTGCCATATCTACTCGAAATCTCTTTTTATTTACCGATTCTGCAGTAAAATTTTTTGTTACGAACCTCGCATCTACTGAAAAGTCGGGTTCTCAAAAGTCAGTTACATTTCTTCACGATTTGTATGTATCATAAACATTGTTTTCTGTCCTTGCTGCTTGTTTTTGTAATGAAATGTTCAATTAAAATGCATTGCTCCCTGCCTCAAAAAAAACTCATTGCACCTCGCTTCCTTCACCTGTCTGCTTGCTTCACCTGCTCAGTCGTACATGTATCAACTCTTCACCCATTGCTTCCCCACCATCATCTGTGTTGTGTTGATGTCTAATTCATTGTGTTTTTTTTTATTTCATTTTGGCTGTGTGTATATCTCTGTTTTTTTGTCTGTGCATGTATTTCTTTGTATTTTGCTTTTATTTTGTGTTGTTAAAAGTTGGGCTAGATTTACCTAACTTTTTGCTTTGGTCATTGCGTGCACATTCCACCTGACCAGGCACAACAGAGCATGGATGAACAGATAGCCTACAGACAACAGTAATGAGTAAATAATAATTGAATCCAGTTTGTTTTGGGTTGCCTGTAAAAGGCGGAGCTCCGTAAATAGCGGAGCTTGGTTGCAGAGGTTTGATGACGTACCCGGAGTGGAAAAAAGTTGCGTTGCAAAATCAAAAAAAGGAAAAAAGTGAAGGAAAAACGTTGTATCATTGGAACTTAATATGCGTTTCCCCCAAACATGGAATACATGGATGTTTGCGATGTTTAAAAATTTTATACATTCACAACTGTTGAAACCTATTTTTTTGTCCCCGAACGGTTGTGAAACTCAGACAACCAATAATTATAGAACTTCAAAATAGACTTTTTTTCTGTAGTGTAACATCACCTTTTGCAGTAAAATTATTTTTTCTGCTGTTTACTTCTCATTGCTAAACGAAAAATATCGGTTTTAATGACTCCGGTTGTGTCCTCAAATCTGTTGCAATCGGAAATCTCGAGAGGCATCTGCGCAGAGCTTCGCACCGTGGCAACAAGCAACAATAGAGATCACCCGACGAGATCACTCTTGTCGTCACCGTTAGCAAGCACAATCAACTGTTCACCAGGTTCACAAGCATCATTAGAGGTCACTTACAAAGATTACTCCACCGGGATCACTCTATTATTGCATGTTCGCGCTACATACATATATTTTTGTTCTTCACGCACATCTCGTTCGTGGTGAATCACACAATCAACGCAACACCACCGGAGAGGTTGCAACAAACCTCTGCAACCAAACTCCTCTATTTACGGAGCTCCGCCGTTTACAGGCAACCTTTGTTTTGTGTTTGGTTATGCATATTTTATGTGTTAATGCATTGAAACTGCTATCTGGCTCTTTTGGGACAAGCTCTGGCTTTTTTTAGTGTAGACAGGTTGGCAACCACGGGCCCCATTTTCCAGATATTATGTGACAGGGTGTTTCAGTTGTTGTGTAGGTAAGTGTACATGGGCAGACACACACAGTTTTTTGATGTTTGTAATGTTAGACTGACTTTTTTGTTAAGTTTGATGAATGCATTGTCTGCATTAAGTAACAACAGATATTCACAATGTTTATGATCTTGGAACTTTTCGTTACAGAGTGGATTGCTGCTTGCTTCTGTGCCCGACTAGTGCGGCACATGGCTGTAGTGTTCCCGCTGCATGGATCATGTCTTCCTTTAACAATCTTGTGATTATATTACCAATCAGTGATATGGCATGGGCATTGGGCATTCACCAACACCTACTACTGGCCTAATCAAATTATGCTGTTGTCTTTTTTCGTTAGTGTAAGTCTACATACGAGGAGAACTGATATGTGATAGAGTGGAATGGTGTTTGTCATGAGACATCCCTGGCAAGGAGTTGATTTCATCAGCTAGTTTTTGTGAATAGGTGCCATATGATTTTGAACAAATCATTACGTTTTAAGTTTCCATGTCAATGTGTGTTGGTCCTCCAGACCCTGATGAACTTTCTGCACTAGAGATGCAAAAAGTTTTCGTCAACATCATTGGTAGTATCCATAAACCTAAAGTTTTTTTCAATTGTCCTTGTAGTAGCATTAATCTGCGGAAGGCTTTCCAGTCTGATTGTTTTTTGTTTTTGATTGATTTGTTGAGTCTTGTTTAAATAGCTTCACATTCTGATCTGAGATCAGTTCTTGTAGTTTTTTATGTTTTCACCGTCTGTTCTTTTGTTCAAGTATTTGACAGGATCTTTTTTTGTTTTTTGATTTGAGTGATGACTTTTAGATTAGTAGTGGAAAGCATGTGGATTGCTAACGGCTCCCATTTTTTGCTGCATTTGAAGAGTCCCATAAATAAGATTAGACACCTCCAGCTTTTCCTCTTGGAAATTGCATATAATTTTTTTCCATCCTGCAATTTTTTCATATGCTGATGGAGACGTTTTCTGATTTCTTTTATGTCTTTCATTTTGCCCCGTGCTATAGGCATTTCTTCTTGAGTGATTTCCTTGGTGTACAGACAATTGCGACCAAATCATTTGAGACCACGTTCATTTGAGACCACGACATTTAAGACCTGTTCGTTTGAGACCACATTCATATGAGACATGTTCATTTGAGACCACATTCATTTAAGACCACATTCATTTCAGACCTGTTCATTTGAGACCACAATCATTTGAGCCCATATTCGTTTGAGATCGCATTCGTTTGAGACCACATTCATTTGAGACCACATTCGTTTGAGACCACATTCGTTTGAGACCACATTCATTTGAGACCACAGTCATTTGAGACCACAGTCATTTGAGACCACAGTCATTTGATACCGCTTCATTTGAGACCACAGTCATTTGAGACCACAGTCATTTAAGACCGCAGTCATTTGAGACCGCATTCATTTGAGACCGCATTCGTTTGAGACCACGTTCATTCCAGACCACATTCATTTTAGATCACATTCATTTTACGCCATGTCAGAGTGAAGCTGTTTTGATTTACTGTAAATCACATTTTTATGATCCACCTTCCACTTCTTTGCGGGACTTGACGTTATCTGCTAAAACAGTCGCGTTTGTAGAGATCATGTGTCAGACATTTTGCTCATATGCAGTTGCATTTCTCTTCCAAAAAGCCACGAAATTTTTCTCCTGTGAGTTTTTCGACCAACGCAAGATGACATTTTTTTCTCGTCTTTCAGTTTTAGTTGAAAACTAAAACTATTGTGGCGCCTCGATAAAGGAAACGGGCAGGTACGCAAAACATGTAATTCTTTGATGTGGTCTATATTACGTTTTAGAGGGTGCAACGCCCCATTGGGCCATTCCAAGCCTGAGATATGAAGAGTTTTCTGGCCTCTGCAGTGTTTCAAAGTGAGGGCAGAGCCGAAATAAATGGTAGGGGGCAAAATGGTTGAGAACCATTGTTGCAGAAATAAGAAAAACCTTAACTATCACAATATCTCACTTTCTAGTCAGAATCATCAAACCAGGTCTGTAGTAGTGAAGCGATCTGAAAAGAATTGAGCTGTAATGAGTAGGTATATAATAAAATATGCATAGCTTTTATAGCTGTATGTAGTCATGCTGTTTGCAGGGAGTATGATAAAGATATGATGTCATTACATATTTAAGCGTGAAATGCACGGCACGCCATTGTAAAGTATGAATGTTGACTAGAAAACATTACGTTTACAAGCAGTAGCATGTAAGTCATAAATAATTGGTAGCGAACTAGCATTGCTTGCACAGCAGTATATTATCAGGAGGGTAAAAATTCAATGCAAACAAATGTGGACTTTTCTTGAAGTTTTCATCTGTGGAAAAAAATCTGTTTTCAGCACGGTAACCAGTTCCCACGCTAAATTTTGCTTTACTTTGCGATTCATCACTGCTTATTATGAGTGCAAAAGATAAGAAATCAGAGTTTTCAGCTATTTTTAAAAAGTCAAATGTGAATTTATTGCTAGGAGTCATACTTTTTATTCGAACAAAGGGCTTTTACATACATCTTCACATTTGTGTTAATGCAAATGCGTGCGTGTTTGAAAGAACACATGACAGTCCCTGTGTGTTTTGCGCTCTTTGCATTGTTTACCCTGGCAGCGCTGTCAGCTGGAATCGTCAAGACTGCAACAGACAAAGCATGCAACGAGTGCAAAACACTTGGTCAATTGGGACTGATCTGTGTTTAAATGTTTGGACACAAATGTAGTTTTCTAAAGAGCCATTTTCTTGATTCTGGTCGTAAGAAATGACAAAAGGTCCTCACGCATTGACGGTAAAACCAGTGACTGCCCTTCCAGAAATTGTTTATATTACCGTTATCTTGAAATTCCTTTATGCCAGTAACTGTTCTCTTAATCGTCTAATCTTGTGATTGTTGTTTTTTCACTGATTTCCTCATGGTAAGACTGCTGCTTGTAAAAAAAACTACCAGATTAAATTACACCAAAGGGTTTGGCATATTTTCTTAGTTTTGTGTACTTTCCACTGAACTTGAGGAACACCGAGACGAATTAAAATATTATTGTGTGAAAACGAACAGAAGCCAGAGCCACACTCATGAAAAAGCAAAAGCTCCGGAGCTGGAGCCATGTTCATGAAAAGAAGAGCTCGGGAGCCGGAGCTGTGTCATTTTTACGACGGCTTCGCAGCCCTGAAAAAATCCACACTGTAACCGGGCACTTAGACGATCTACAGTAAAATTTGATAGATAAATTGCTTGAGAAACAACCTCGAACGATTATCATAATAAACTAACATCTGCAAGAAACTGATAAGTCATAGTAGTAGGCTACTGAAGTTAACTCAATGATCGATTAGTGATCGAGCATTTTCGTCCCCGTTAGTGTTGTTTCGCCCCCTTGCTCATCAAAGTCGCCCCCAAAGGGGCGATTCTGACCACTTTGAGAACCACTTGGTTAGAGAGTGACTCGGCAAGAAATGATATTAACCCAAACATTAAGAAGCCAGAGATTACAAGCAAAAACACCTGAAAGATAACATGTCAATATGGCCAGCCACGCTGAGTGTGAAAAGTGCTTCGAAGCTTATGTCGTGATTTCCACCTACATTTTAGGTTCTCTGGTTAACACCACAGCTATGTTGCTGCTTGATAGCTTTGCTGAAAAAAAAAACGATTCACTCATGAGGTTTTAGCTAACACCACCAGATTCTTGCGCTTTGCCTCCTTACAAACTTTGCACATTTTAACTCCTGAAGGCATTGCAAATTTCGGCATCGCACTAGCTAAACACTGTAATCTTGTTTTTTGCTCTTTCGTTCTACAAATCGTCTGATGAAAACCTTTTCTGATGGAACACGCATAGCACATGGTGCAAATGGTTTGACATTACCACTTTCATGTGTTTATGACGTTACACAACGATGGTAGCCATCGCATGAAAAGTGCGTTTCGATCATACGTTGTTTTTATGACGAAACAAAGGTCACAGTTCGGCTGGACAACCTCTAGAGTAGACGACACAAGAAGTTACGGGAGAGTTATGATACTATATAGCAGGGGAGGCCAAACAGTGGCGTAGCAAGCCCAAAAATTGGGGGGGGACAAAAAATTTTATGGCCAAAATGTTTGATTTGACGGGAATAACACTGTTTTGTTTGGAAAAACGCCTCTCAAAGCACAAAATTACTATATTTTCTAAAATTTTGGGGGGAACATGGCTCCTTTGGCCACCCTGGTTACGCCTATGTGGCCAGACCTGCTCTATGTATGAGCCGCATATCACAAAATCCAAGTTACAAAGAGCTGCAAACATAAAAATTTTTAAACACGAATTTATTTGCCATCTGCTTTTGTGACATCATAATTTTTTTTAGAACGACTTGCAAAAGTAATATTGTATGGCAGTAACATTTTACACTATTTCCACACTTTGCAATAGAAATGAAAAATAAAAAACAAATATATAATTTTTCGAAAAGCTCAAAGAGCCGCATGCAAAGGTTCGAAGAGCTGCATGCGGATCGCGAGTCGCAGTTTGGCCACCCCTGCTACATAGTATATACCAATAACTGGCGCGGCGCGCCACCCTAGGGGGCGCGAGCCCTTACGCGCACTGTAACATGGAAAGTTTGATCAATAAATTTACAAATAAATATATTTGTTTGTACAGCTTATTTAACGTCAGGGTAGCTTGGAACATATGACAATCACTTTAAAACCACTTCTATACACTAAACAGCAACCACAGCAGGACTAGCTTCAGCACGCCAATATTATTGTATTCCCGACTTGGTGCAGTAGGCGTGATGCACGAGTGATAACACTACGTAACACAATTTTTGTTACGCTGCTTGTTTTGATGCCTTTTGATGTTTTTTGGGGCGCTGAGTTCGAAAATCATCTTAGTCTTTTCGTATCATCAACGGTATTCAATGTATTGACAATTTTTGTTTTATACGACTGAAATTGTATTGCTCGTTCTATGTTGTATGTAGTAGTACATTTTCATACTTAATATAATTTCTTATCACAACAAAGTATAGGAGAAAAAACGTGGCAAACACGAAAAAACGTCAGTCACGAAACGTAGTAAACATCAACATAACAAAGATGATGGTGGGCAAGCAACGGGTGAGGAGATGAGGCATGTACAGATGAGCAGGTGAGGCAAGTACATAGGTGAAGAAAGCAAGCAGCAATAACGGTTGTGAGGCAGAAGGCAAGGCATGTTAGTAAAACATTTCATAGCAAAAACAAGTATCATGGGCGGAACATAATGTTTATAAATGCACATCATGAAGAAAAGTAGATTTACCCACAGACCATTTTTGGGTGGGTTGCATGGATGATTTGTTCCCAACCAGATGCATGGATGGTGTCACCGAATGAAGTTGAAGAGTAAAGGATGTGAACAGGTTACCGTATTATTAGCAGTACATAATCATTATTGATTTCAGTAAGTATTAGGT
>Ga0210059_1001250_pt1 | contig 37678 bp, 25 predicted proteins | sample Ectturendosymbi2_FD_188042 | JGI IMG/M metagenome (GOLD analysis project Ga0210059, IMG submission 188042) | Ecteinascidia turbinata endosymbiont from Florida, USA - Sample 2 (SPAdes) (version 2) | ecosystem: Host-associated > Tunicates > Ascidians > Unclassified | place: Key West, Florida... | reverse complement strand
CTGCGAGGATTGGAAGGTTGTAAGCTGGTGTAGGACGCAGGCATCCAGTCACAATTCGTAAGGCGTCGTTGATGAGGCGGGTATGAGCACTGCGGCACCAAACAGGAGTGCAGTACTCTACCCCAGAGCTAGGGTGTAGCCGTTCGCAATGTTATTGCTCCAGCACCCCAACCGGACCCAGCAAGCCGCCTCAGGAGCGCGATGCATGATGTTAGCTTCTTGCGAAGTGACTCAAGGTGTCGGCGGTACGTGAGCGACCTGTCCAACGTTGCTCCGAGGTATTTGGGCTCGGAGCAGAAGGGCAGGGTTTCGTTGTTGAAGTTGACTTTCAGCTTTAGCTTCCTTGCTTTTGAGGTGGAAGACTGCCAACATTGTTTTTGCAGTGTTGAGCTTTAGCTTCCAAGTCTGGAGGTATTCTCCTAGCGTTACCATGTCCTTGCTCAGCGCCCCTTCCACTGCCTGCCAATCTCCATGAGCATGCATGATTGCTAGATCGTCAGCCTATGCATACTTTCTGGAGATGGTGGTCGGCAGGTCGGAGATTTACATGTTGAACAGTAGGGGCGCCAGGACAGATCTCTGTGGGACGCCGTTCTTGAGGCGTCGTAACCTGCTCCTTTGGCCATTTCCGGTGGCAAGAGTAAAGCTGCGATTGCCAACCATCTCCATGATCATGTGGACCATGTGTCTAATAGGCAGCAATTGCATCAGCTTGCAGGTAAGGTAACAGTGCCATACGGTGTCGTAGGCTGCTGTGAGGTCGACGAACACAGCTCCTGCCTTCTTTTAAGCTGAAAAGCTATCCTCGATGCAGGCGCGTAGCCGGGGGCAATGCCCCCCCAATTCCGAACGTTGCACCAAAAATTTTCAGGGTAATCAAGGCTTTGATGCGTAAGCCAAAGAAATACTTCAGTGCAAATCAACGAAACTGCTTACGGAGCCTATTACATCAGCCTTTAGTCGAACCTGATCAATGGTCAATGGTTTATTGTTTCATATGACTCAGCCAACAAAGCACTGTGTTTTACCAGTTGTCCATGATTAAGCAAATAGTGTGTACATGAGGGTCGGAAAATGTTATCCAGGGCGGGAAATTATATTTTTTTCAAGTGAATGAAGGATTTTTCTAGGGGAGGCCAAAAATGATGAAATTTTATTTTTTCCACTCGAAACTAAGAAAACAACCTTTTCGCTAAAAATTTGATAGGAGAATGTCAAATTTTTCCAAGGTCCCCTTCTACCCATCCCCTTTCCACTCTCATTATTATGTATACAGGCCCATAACCAGCTTGGGACAGGGGGCGAAAAGTTTTCTGAGAGGAGGACAAATGTTTTAAACAAAGTCCAATATTTTTAAAATGTTCAACACATTTTTCCAGTGGGGGGGCGAAACATTTTCTAGGGAGGCGCTTCAGTTACGAGCCTGTGTGCATATAGCATTGTAAATGCTAGAGATTTCATGTCATGGCTGGCATTTACCTGAGGTTTAAGCTCCGTGTGCAAGTTGGTGATGATGAAATACAAAGTTGTATCTAAGTGCTTGTAATCACTAACCGAAAGTAAAACAAGGAGTAACGCTTTTCGCAGCTGTTTCTGGCGCACCAGCTTGCTGTATGTCACCTTATGGTGATGTAAACTTCATTTCAGTACCATCGCAAAAATTCCTCTACAAATACAGCATTACTTTTGTCTGTAGCATCAGCCGTAGCCTTAAATTTATGGGCATCCTATATTATTGTTTTTGTACAATTTTAAAGTAAATAGCGGCAATGTACGTTTTATTTGCCTTGCAGCTCAAACTTTGGCTGAGAAGCAATCCAGTGTCAAAGCCTCTTTTATTACGCAAATAGGCCATAGACTACGGCCCTCAAACTCAAAACAAGGAACTAAAAAAGAAACAGGGCCGTATTATGACTATTCTAGAGTTGCAATATGACGCTGACGCAAAAAGGCTGTATCTGAAACTTACTAGAAACACCTTTTGCATCTTTTTTCCGCGAATGATATCGTGAGTTGTAGGGAGTTTATCTCTAGCCCTCTCCATGTTCGTTTAAAACAGCTATGTCCAACCCGCGGCCCAGTCGAAGGTTTTGTGCGGCCCATTTTAAGTTTTAGCTGCAGTGATAAAGTAACATACCGACAGACAACCACTTATTTTGATAACCTTCAATTTACTATTTTTGATGCAGGCAATTCTCGGTACCACTTTAACCAGGGTCATAACGAGGGGGGGAAGGGGGGCACAATTCCCCGGCCGCCCTGTAACTATGGGGCGGCGAATGACTACTGGGTCGCCGAAAAGTCACAACAATGTCACAAACACTTTCTTCAATACCCTACATTTACTTCCAAAATATCTAAGGTTTGAACGTGGGGGCGCCAAACTTGCTTTTTGCCCCAGGCGCCATCTAACCTCGTCACGCCCCTGATTTCAACACGTCTGTTACCATTGCAGTTAAGATTCGAACGCATTCAGTAGGCCTACATTAGCTTAAGCTAAATTTAGTTTGCTAAGATCAAAGTAAGTCATTCAATGTGCGGCCCAGCACACTAATATGCCTGTCATTATCATTATGCGGCTCTGGTTAAGATAGTGACATAATTTGTTGCTCAGTAAGCCATTTGATTTGGACACAGCTGGTTTAAAATTTGACACGCTGGCCGAGCACTTTTAAACACCGGTGTCTAAACAAAATAACTTAAATGTTAATTATTTCGAAATTCCCAAAAAGCATCGCGGGCTGCACAAAATGCCCTCGCGGGCGACATGCGGCCCGCGTGTTTGAGACCCCAGAATTCATTCTAGATATTTATTTTTTACGATTAAGCATGCATTGTGCCGGTTCAATAACAATCATGCGGAGTGTTAACGTTTTCATCAATGATTTCACATTAATTTGCCGGCGAAAAAAACAGTCTTGTCAAGTAATCATAGCCTGCCCTGTACATAGTCTTGAAAGTGTTTCAACTTTAATCTTATGTTAAACCCTATTCTACTGTAAATTTGAAATTATTCAGCTGCAACAGGTAGACTCAGCAGCAAAATCTTACGTAAATAGGAAGAAGTTTTTTTGCAAGTGCTGAGGACATTGACACAGCCATCATTTGCAGATAGTTTTCAATCTCTTTTCTTGACAACGCGCATGTGACTAAAATGAAACTAAATTGAATTTTTTCTCAGTCGATTGAATATTTTTATTTAAGCACCCACGGATAAAAAAAGCTTAACAACCGCATACGCTAAAATGGCTAGAGCGGCGGTTCCCAAATTTTTTGAGCGCTCTCCAAACATGAGTTTGGTGAACATACCTCTAACAACGACCCAATCCTTAAACAACGTATTAAAAAATAATGATTGTAGGCCTATTGGGGATTTTGTCAGTAAGCTGCTAAGTTTGTTTTTAATGTCAGCATTCCACTCTTTTCTCAGCAAGTGTTTGTGCTACAGCCAAAGACAAGCAATGGTAACGTTGAAAATACACAACTCCGGTTTGGATCGCATCGGCATGGCCCATTTTTTGACACTTCGCCACTGTTATTTCGGTTTCGACCCATACTTTGGAAACCACTGGGCTAGATCAACTAGCCGACCATTGTGTTAAGCTGCGGCGACAAGTATTATGAACTTCACTCCAGAGCCGTGGTGATAATCGATTGCGGCTTCGTTTCCGCAAATACTCAACCATTTTCACATTTTGTGTAGAGAGGGTGGGTGAAACATAGGCAAGTTTTTAACTTTTGCATTTCAGAACCGTTTGATGAAATAAAATCCAAACATTTTCAAACGCATATATGTATTCTTAGCCTTTACGTTATCAGCTGCATACGTCAATCAGTCGCTCAAAAATTGGATAAGATCCACATCCACGTCTTTTATGCGAGCAAGTTTTGTAGACCAACTTCGGGAGTCCGTGTCTTAAAGCAAAGTTGCTACTCGGCTTCGATTGAATGTGTGTTGGTGTACATCAGAATCGCGTAAATACAGAACACGCAATCTTAATGACGGTCACAATGACTTCTTGCTCAACTGCAATATAGGCTGCAAAAAGCATACTGCAAATCTTGCTCTTAAACCATCGAGATTTCTACCATCGGTCTTGAATGAACGTTTTATAAGCAAATGGTGGCTTTCATCCAATAATACAAGCGTGGAAATTTACTAAAAACAAACTTGAAAAAATTGTCAATTCAATGAAGATTGATTTCCATTTGCCGGCGTAAATCTGAACATAATTATTCAGAATAAAAGTGCCAGAAAAATGCACCTTTTGTGGAAGATGCTTTAAAAACAAGGGGCATTATATATTTAAATGCCCTCCCCTTCTAAATTTCTGGCTACGTGCCTGCCTCGATGTTGTGTGTCAACAGGGTGACCTGGTCTACGGCCAACCTCCCGTGTCGGAAGCCCGCCTGCTCCTGTGGGAGCAGTGGGTCGATGATTGTTTCGATACGAGCGTAGATGAGTCTCTCGAGGATTTTAAAGGGGACACACAACAGAGATATAGGACGATAGCTCTTTGGGTCCCCCAATGGCTTCTCTGGCTTAGAGATCGCAACTACTAGTGCTCTTCTCCAGATCTTTGGAATTTTGAGTTGGCGCATGCAGGAATTGAGGAAGTTGAAGAACCAAGATTTGAGAGCCGACCCGGCGTGGAGTAAAAACTCCGGGAAGATGGAATCCAATCCCGGAGACTTTCCTGGCTTCAGGCGTCTGAGGGCAGCAGCAAACTCTTCCGGCCTGAAGGGTTCGGAGACACTGTGAGCCTCAGGTGTTGTAATCTTCCATGGGTCGGACAGCTGTTTGTTGATGAGCCTGGTGGAGTCACGGCCGCTCGTCTTGTGTGCCCCGTTCTTCACGAGTTGCGAGGCGATGGACTTTGCCGAGATGGGGCACAGACGAGAGCAGCGTCTAGACCTGCCAGTAAGTTTATTGATTGTTCTCCGCGCCTTGCGCCTAGAGTGCGAGAAGTCGATGGAGTTGACTGCTTCCTCCCATCGCTCCTGCTTCTGTTGTAGTCGAGAGAGTAGGGACAAGGCGGTTCTGTCAGAGGCAGTCTCCACTGGGGCTCGGATGAAGGAACGATAGAGAGTCTCGCTTGAGCCAGGAGGGGAAACTTAGCTGAAAGGGGCCCACTGGCCACTGTAGTGGGCCAAGTAGTCAACACTCAAATTAAACGTGACCAAAGATGATGAATCCGGATGTGGATCGCTATAGTAAAAAACAATCACCAGAAAAACAACTCCGAAAAGCGCAAAAAAATAACATACTGAAAACCTAAATATAAGCTAACTTCGGGCGCGCCTTTTCTATTTATCTTGCCAGTGGTATACTAGCGTACCACAGCACGGTAGCGCTCGCACAATCCACTAGGGTCACGGGCTGGCTTGCTGGTCTCCCCTATAGAAAAAAGCGTAAGAATACTAAAACGAAGAATAAGAAAAACTAGTTTCGTTTGACGCAAAATCGTGGATATTTTTCATTACAAGGGTTAAATTTACCTAAAGATTCAGTCACAAAGTTCGTGCTAGGTAAAAGTGCCCAGACTATTGCTATTCAGCAAAAGTTAACGTAGGTTTGAAGTTTATCTTTATGTCCACTGTAGAATCTACGCCTAAGGCTGTAGTAAAATTTGTTTTCAAAACCTTGTTTTATACGTTCTTCTGCTACGCCCTGTATTTAAAAAAATAAAAACTAATCTTTATATTATGCCAAGATGGAAGCAACTTAAATTACGCAGTTCTACCCTGGTGGTTGAGAAAGACCCTTTTTTTAAGATTGGACCACTACTACATCTGATTTTCCCAAGCCATTCGTCCAAAAAAAAGTTCTCTGTAGTTAGCACCGAGCCGTACCCATGAGATTTTTCCTGACTCTGCATTGCACAGAAGAGCGAGGTCATGTTTCGCAGAACAGTCATTGTTGTGCGATTGGGTTGTAATTTCAAACAGATTCTTTCAGAACCGAGGGAGACAATGAGACGCGACCTGTCGCGTGTATCGTATGTATGAGGTCACAGCCGAGCTACTGAGGTCACGATCTTGTATAGGCCTTGCTGTTTCGAAAGCTAAAACACGAAGATACCCCGCAGAGAGGTGTGTCATCTCTGCTCCAGTGGCAAGACTGAAAACGTGTTCGGAAAAGCAAGAAGTGCTTTCAGCTTATTTGCTGTAACTTACAAAGTGAGCGATGGCACGTCGATACAGCGTCGATTCCTTCAGTGTAAGAAGTTTAGGACCTTTTTCTACGCAGGTAATATTTACGCTTGTTGGTGATTAAATAAACGAACCGGTGGTTTGAAGCCATGCTGCATGCAAGTGTAACGAGTAAAAATGAGCGACTGTCCTAACAGCCCTTTGCATCCACTTACGATAACAAAAATTTGATGTAGGTTAATTCTATTTCTCCAATGCTAGGGGCGTAACGAGGTTAGATGCGCCCGTGGCAAGACGCAAATTTGGCGCCCCATGGTCGAGTCTTAGGTCTTTCGGAAACAAACTTACTATATTGAAGAAATTAATTGTGATACTGTTAGGACTTTTCGGCGTACCCCCAGAATTCGGCGACCTTGCAGTAATTCGGCGCGCCCCACAGTGATTCGGCGCCCAAATAGTGATTCGGCACCCGGGGAAATTGTGACCCCCTTGCTCCCCCTCGCTACGCTCCTGCCCAACGCAGTATGTTGAGGTCGTATCAAGGAAATACAAATAAAATTTTGCATGAGAGCAGTCCCGTCGCCACGGGGGCTTTGGTGGGCTTAGCCCCCAGTGCCTGATTAACAGTAGTAGCAAATGTAGCAATTGCTACGGGCCCCGCGCTTTTGGGGACCCCGCGGTCCTTTGTTTTAAATTTTTTTGTTATATGCAACTGTGGATATTAGAATTTAGGTGCTCCAGGCAAACCCTGAGAAAGAGGGCTCTAGATTTTGCACAATGCTATACAGAAGCTTCATTTGCTGAAAGCAAGTTAAATTTTTATTTTTGTCTGGGAATGTGCTTCTGCGTGTGAAAGTCCATTTCACATTGTAAATTGTTTGAAGTTATTTGATTATAAATTGTTCTTTGTTTGCAGTTTAAACTTGTTGAGGGGCCCTTTTGGCACATTTTCACATAGTTTTTGCTTTATTTTGACAAACATATGACTTGCCACACATTATTAAATTAATCTCTAGAGTGATTGATAGTTTTTTAACAAAACAATGCAAAAACTAAGTGCAAAACTCTCAAAAGGGGTGCCCAAGACGACCGCCTCGTTAGCCTCTCTTTGTATTAAACCCTGATTATATGTTTAGAATTTTTTTCAGTACAAGAAGTCACTGTTTTGCTAAATTGGCACAAATCATTAAGCGAAATTTGTATTTGAATGCTTTTACATCTGCTATATCCGTTGCTTTGCCATATACTGTTTGGTCTGGATGCATACGACAAGACAAAAGACACTTTAGGTACAGTATTTTATTCGAGTGGGTCCATACTAGTACCAAGGTACATTGTAGCAAAAGCTAAGTTTGTTTAACATACCCGAATATTACCCGGTACATACAGTCGTTCTTGAACAAATGTAGAACATATCAAACGTCGTTGTAACTGACATCAAACTCTCGTACTTCCGTCAATTGCCAAACACAGTATACCCAACTGACATAGCACAGACGTTCATGAAGACTGACCTGTAGCAAACGTGTCTCAAACAAATCTACGAATGAGCAGCAGGTGTGGGTGACCGTGCTGTCATTGCAGTTTACGTCTTTTCTTTTTGCTTTCTTCTCGGACAAACCTACTAATGAGCAGCAGGTGTGGGTGACCATGCTGTCATTGCAGTATTCGTCCTTTCTTTTGCCTTCTTCTCGGGCGAATCTACTAATAAGCAACAGGTGTGGGTAACCCCTGACCGTGCTGTCATTGCAGTTTTCGTCCTTGCTTTTGGCTTTCTTCTCAGGCGAATCTACGAATGAGCAACAGGTGTGGGTAACCCCTGACCGTGCTGTCATTGCTGTATTCGTCCTTGCTTTAGATTTCTTCTTGGTTCTTCGTCTTGTGTTCCTGAGGCCATGTGGGAGATGGTCTGGTCTAAGGCTGTTTTTGGTGGCCTTTTATAGTTTTGTTACTTGTATCTTTCTTATTTCTGCTCACGAAACTGACTATTTTCTTACTTTATTTGTTATCTTGTTTCTTCCATAAGTTGCCTTCTCGAAAGTTGTTTAGCTGTGGTAATACCCGCTTCGGCCGTTCACTTTTTACTTCGTTTATGTTAGCAGGTGTTTTACCGCAGGTTGCTTTGTTGCGTAATTCTGTGCTTTCCAGTAGTCAGAGTAGTTGCGACTCTTAGAGTGGTAATCTTGTTTCAATCTTTATTCTAGTTTGTGTCAGCCTTTGTGTGTCCATATTTGGTTATGTTCTAATTTATGTCCATATTTGCTTATTTTCTTCGTCCATAACTTTCTCAGCTGTTTCATTACATCATCGTTTTAATGTTTTCATATCATCCAGGTCCAAAGGTCGTTCTCGTCGTTTCACAAGGTTTGTGCTTTAGGTTTTTCAATGCTTAAGTCCTCATATGTGTTGTCTATGGTTTCGTGTGCTTTGTCTTTGTGGATTTCTTTATTGAAACCATTTTGTTGTAAGGAAGTTCCTACAACACATCAGACTACTGTGATTTGAAAACTAAAGTATATTACAGTTATTTGCAAAATTATGGGACCACTCAAACAATGAGGCGAAATCGCAGCAATTTCCCGATATTGCTTGATTGTATTGTTATGAAGAGCATTAAAATATGATTACATCACATTGACCTGTTCCATAAGTTGTGTTACCTTGTTGGTGCTTTCCAAATGATTTGGCCAGGGGTTTTTTAGGTTTAACTGCGTAGCGGTGATTTAATCAACTGGCACTGTATAAGATCTAAATATTAGCTAGGTGCAGTGAGTTCAAGTGACAGAAATACTAATGAAGCAAACCCAAATAAAAAGATAAAGATCCGGATCTCAAAGGCTAGGTACAGAACACTGGGAATGAAGATTTAGTTATTGTAAATTCTGCCAGATCGTCGTCAAAAATGCAAACATATTCATATTACTGCGATATAATCATTCCGACAGACACAAAAGGTCATTAGCAAAGTTACAGTACATATTCACTAGCACGTTTTGTGACTTACAGATGCCTAGGTGTGGTAGTTAGTACAAAGATTCACCTAAATGTGTGTGTACCTGAGATTTTTTGTTCAAATCTGGGTTTGTTTGGTGGATCCGTATCGTTTTTTTCAAAAAAATGTGATTGGCGGCCATGGATTTGGCATTTATTCACAGCCATCGGGTAGCAGTCTTCTCTTACAAATGTGGGAAATGATATGCGCATTTACCTAAATCTCATGCGACCAACTGCAGTGGAAAACAGTCATTTTCTAAACGTAACATGGTAGAATGAACAACGGAGCACTATTAGACAAAACAAGCTGAGCAGCCTGATTCTAGAGTGCAGAGCATGGAGTTCTATGTGAAATTTGCACTACCAGCTACATAAACAAATTCGCTATGGCAAAATCTAGAAAATACAATCATAAAGCAGTAGGTTGGTTGTTTTGACAATCGACTTCGAAATTTATACTTAGACTGCGCTGTTTAGAAACAGCAATGATGATTCTAGAAGCATTAATTACTGTTTCTGTACTGTATGTATGACCTGTAGCCTACAGTAATGCATTCCTTCTTGGTAAAAAAATACGTATATGCGTTTTTGGTAAAAAAGGTATGTAGCCTTAATGTCCACCAGTTGCTATTTAGGACCAGATTTTTCGTACTAACGAAATTCAGTATTCGGTAGTCACATGCATGCCCACATAATTTATGATTTAACAGTTGTTCACTTTTTCAAGTGTACAGGCTATTTAAATTAGGGCCCCGCGCTGTTAACATCCTAAAGGCCCCGTGCTACCTTAATCCGGCATGTAGCAGGCACTGGGCCCTCCTAAACAAAGCTCCAAGCCTCCACAAATTGCAGTATAAAACACTATAAATCAGTTGAGTTTGTCCAATTTCAGAATGCCAAGCCCCCTGCGCAAACGTAAAGCACCCGTTTTGAAGACTTTCTGGCGACGGTTCTGTATGAGAGCCTGATGAAGGAGTGTTAACAACAAGTTTCTGTAAAAAGAATTAGGAGCTCTTCTGGTGAACTGCAACGTATTTTATTCTGGGCCAAATGTTAGGCAATATTCAGGGCGAAGCAACTTATCATAATTTTCTATCGTTGCTCGAACCAGCTTCCAATATTGAAGACCATTTTTTGCATGAGTAGATTTCAAAATACTGACCACAAATTGACAAAACTTGGAATGTAAATTTGCATTTGATTATTATTATTAGAATTAAATTGATTAAAATTTAGCATGTGCCCCTGTGAAGTCGCATGAAAAATAAAACAGTATCAACGTTTCGTAGCTCCAGACCGGTCATATCTGCTGGAAGATGAAGCAGAATGGCTCTTTTGTAAAAATAGGTTGTCGACCAGAGTTGTAAGTCGGGCCGGACTTTTCGGGTCGGGCCCGGTTCGGGCTTAAGTTTGTCACAATATTTCGGGCCTGTATACAACTTTTTTTAACATTACAGAGTAACGATTGTTTTCTTTCATGACTTACGTTTGTTGTGCTCACCGCCATGTTTTCTTTGAGTGAAGTGTTTGTGATTTTTCTTCAACTAATTCTGTTTGCAAACACAGCTTGGTTCTTTTGCTCTCTGCTCGGATTAGACTCACACTCTTTTTGAGAAGGCGACAACGGTAAGGAAATTAGCACGTCATGGCATTGTGTCTAAGAGATCAATCACTTACACGATTCTTGACTTGATTTTACGAAACGATGACCTATAAACCGGCTTTTCATGCCTATAGCGCTATCCCAGATAGTTTCTTTTATGCCTATTGCGGCATGGTGGATAGTTTCGTGATAGTTCCTCTTTTTCTTGAGAAGCATTACATTCCGCAGTATTATCGTTGACTAACAAGCTAAGTTTTTGCTTGTTTGAACCAATGTTTTGGTCAAGGTGGTTGCTATTTTGGTTGTGATACAACCGTGTACCTGCAGCTATACCCGTAGCCTACACTACGTATTTTGATACTCCGCAGTTGCGCATATTTGGACTCACTCGGTGACTTTCGCGCCTAGATCGGGCTTATTCGGGCCTAAAGCGGGCTTATATCAAAAATAATTTTCAGGCTCGGGCCAGGTTCGGGCTTGTGATTTTGGGCTCGGGCCAGGTTTGCGCTTCAAATTGAGGCCCGTTTACAACTGTGTTGCCGACCCCTGCTGGGTTAGCGCATGTGCCTTTCATGCAAGTTGTGAAACACTAGTCTATGTGATTCTCGGCACAATAGTAGATACTCCCCTGGCGTGTTATTGTTTGCCGGGATTTCCCGGACATGTCCGGAATTTCAGTATTAAAATGTGTGTTCGGAAATAATTTTTAAAATGCTCTAATGTCCGGAATTTGGACAGGTACTAAATACATTACTTTTAACTGGAAACAATGTGCATGTGCTGTGAAGATGAGAACTTCAGCTTTTGATTCCTTGGCTGCTTCCAGCGTCTACAATGATTTTGCTTCATTAGACTTGACCCCCGCCGTACAGCGCTGTTTTTTGCTTGAATTCGACCTTGCCCTTGCCGTATAGCGCTTGTTTGTTGTCACGAAATGTAGGCATTGAGAAGGTCAGGAATTTTTATCTCTACAGGTATGGTAACCATGGGCGCAATTTTGTTGAAAAAATATGGGGGCACAGCTTGGTGCGAGACAGTGGCTGATCCAGACCAAGCGTTTGGGGAGTGGGCAGTCTAATAGTGGGGCGCCAAAAAGGTCTTCACTTGCTTAAATACCAAAGGTTGTCTGCAACAATCGTTGTGTGTCACACATAAGAGGTTACTTTTTGTAAGCCAAAAGTGGCTATTTTTGTTGGTCGAACTATGCGATGTTTCAGGAATAACCACAGTTTGAAAGTGCTTCATATCATTAATTCAGAAAACGTTTGAAACGGGTACCAATCAGTGGGTATCATTTTTCACAAGCTACACAGATCTCGTATATCTACAAAATGAATCTATAAGGTATAAAAGCATGTTGTGCGCAAACGTTTACCACTGCTTTGGCTATCCCTAGCGAAATCATTGAACACCAATGTCTGAAACGCATTCCCCGACCTGGTTAAAAGCAGAACGGTTCTTCTTAGACTTGGACGTGACAACACATTTCCCACGCTTTGACTCAAATAAAAAGCTAAATGACGATCATGTTTCCAAGCGAAGCTTGTGCATTTACATGTACACGAAAGACTTATTTATTGCTGAAGCGACAATTCAGAAACAACACGTGAATGAAAGGCATTCGCCAGGACACTACTCCCACTTAGCTGTGCTGGCTATCGTAAAAAACTATCGCATAATCACATAAGAGATTTACACTGGGTCTTGAAGCATATTGCCCTAAAATACATTTAACGCCACTTAAAAAGGTAGATTTTCAATCAAGTCTTTAAATACCGTTTTACATTTTTCGACATTGGATTGCTGATGTGAAGAAAAAAACATCAATCCAGCCAAACGAGGTTATTAAAAAAAGTTGTGACACTTTTCAACAGAAGTGGAAGCAAGCGGGCGGAGCCCCCCAAATTCACAATCAATACCTGAAAAGTTAAGCTTTAGTCTCCCAATGAAGTCATTTTTCATTTCACGGTATATTATTACGAAGGCCCCAAAGAATCTCAAAACCATCCCCAATGCTGTTGATCTGGCGATGGATTTGCTTCTATCCACCCAGGGCATAAAACACAGAGCAGAATCAGCCTGTCACCAATTTAAAACCACGAACCTTCCCCAACACCAAAGTCACCAGTAAAAAAGTTAAAGATTTCACCAGAAGATTGCTTTTTGGTCAAATTTATATGATACAAGCGGAATGATCTAACAACCACTAAGCTAAGCATTTTTTTGTCGGTTGCAGATTTCGTTAACCATGCCAAATTTGTCTTTTCATGGTCAGCGTGAGTTGTCTACGGGTTTGCTTTTGCAACAAAAGGTCCAAAACCACACAGCCATCAGTAACTGTTGGCTGACACGTAGCCAGGTGGGGACAAAAGGCCCCGGCATTCCCTCAATTTTGGACTGCAAATATTGTTGAGCAAAATTTGTTATGACTACCTAAAACCAATTATTGAATGCACTAAGCTGAAGATAGCCAGTCTTTTGCCAAAATTTCTGCTTTAGAGCTGTAGGCGTACAATGTGGGGGGAGATTTGGACAAGATTAAAAAAATTCAGGAAAAGCTTTCCGATATGTTTGAGCAAGTTTCTTAAGCAGAACCATCACCTTGCAAAACTTTCCTAGTCGTTTTCTTCAAAGTGGCGCAAACATTACGGAGAATTGAAAAGTTTTCTTCCCCTAAATCCCAAAGATCCCGTATGCCTCCGGTTAGAGCTGTGTACCATGATTTGTTGAGGCGCGTCGCTGAGCGCAGTAATCAGGGGCGTAACGACGGGGGTCAAGGGGCACAATTCCCCGGGCACCGAATCACTATTAAGGCGCCGAAAAGTCTTAACAATGTCACAAGTACTTCAGTGCAGTACATTTGCTTTCGAAAGACCTCAGGTTCGAACATGGGGGCGCCAAACTTGCTTCTTGCCCCGGGGGCCATCTAACCTTGTTACACCCCTAACAGTAATTCAGTACTCCTCTGCGTTGTCCATGTATATTAAGTGAGGAGTTGCACAATTTTATAGTTACGTAGGTCGTAATTTTTTGAGCTAATTAAGCACGTTCAATGCATTGTTGTGACATAGCGGCAAGTTATTTGTTAACGTATACGTCTGTAGCTTTTTACACGCTGCATTATGGTTCAATCAGCAGGGGCGTAACGAAGGGGCAAGGGGGGCGCAATTACCCGGGGCCAAATCACTCTGGGGGGGCGCCAAATAATTGCAAGGGCGCCAAAAAAACAACAATGTCACACGTACATTCTTCAATACAGTACATTTGTTTCCGGAAGACCTCAGGTTTGAAAATGGGGGCGCCAAACTTGCTTCTCGCCCTGGGCGCCATCTAACCTTGCTACGCCCCTGTCAATCTGGAGATTAGTTCCGTCAAGAAACTCATCCACTCACCTTCATGTTGCAAAACTACGATACAGACAAACTGCGGACTCACGAACTGCACTGGCATTCGCCCTGAAACCGGTTTTTCGTTTTCATTTTGGAGGCTTGCAAAATCTTGAGTCAGTAACAAGTTTTCCATATTGCATTTTTATTTTTACTGCAGCCTTTCCTTTTCCTTTCAGGGCGGTCATCAGCCATTAAAGAATAAACTTGTAAAAAAACAGACCATTTTCACAAAGCATAGCAGAAAGTCGAGAACTGTGTCGAGCGAACGCGACTGCGTTTGTGAAGCCGTGGGGGCAGGGCAGTTCTTACGCGGCAAAGAAGAAATAACGAAACAGTGGAACTATTACGAAACAATAGCATTGTTCACGTTCTTCGATAAGAGCTTGAGTAAAGTCCGGCACATAAATCCTGAGGTTTAACTAAGCAAAAACCTTTGTTTATTTCAGACAATTTTTTAATCTGTTCTACTTCCATGGACACCAAAAAGATGCGCATTTATGGCGAAGGGGTGTCATTCAAAGGGGCGCCGCAGAGGTTTGGGAGGGGCAGTTGCCCCAAACTGCCCCCCCTGCATCCGCCACTGGTGCGAAACCAATAATATCCTCGGGTCGATGCAGAAGTGACGTTTTATACTTGGAATTTAGTTGGCAACGATTCCCACACTTACAAAATACTGTGGGCCCCTCCAGAGTTTTCTTAAGTTTTGACCTTGCTCACTGCAAAGACGTTTTCAGACCACAACTATATCATCTGAATACCGCGATGTTTCTGAATCAAGCTATTGGTGTACTTTGATGGTGATTGTAAAGTGAGTTTACACTGTATTTTGAGAGACCGTCGAAAAAATTTGATACTCGTCTTGGTCTCTCAAAATAACATAAAAAACACAGGACCCCGCGCCAGCGCTACACACAAGAAGCGTCGATAGAAAGTGTAAGTGTGGGTTGGTTAGTAGGTGGAGCGCGGGTCCCCTTTAGCACTGGGCCCGATCAGAAGAAATCGGTCAAATCGTCTTAAAACCGGTCCTGTTTCTAACAGTATACCACACAGGGTAAAATGTCGGACAGAAGCAGTTAAACATCTTTCACGGTCTCTAAAAACTTGAAAAATGTTAAATATTATTTTGTCGAAGCTGAAATTTATAAACTAACAGAGTCAGTGATACCACACCAAACTCTGTTTCAACATCAACGTGGCAATGTGTGGCCTACCACCTAACATGAAAAGCTCTTCACACAAAACGTGACAAACATCATTTTTATTTTTGAAACCTCCCAAATACAAAACCTAAGCAGAAAAAAGTGTGGGGGCATGGCATATTATGTCCCCCCCGCCTGAAAAAGTGGGGGGGATACGCCCCCCGTGTCCTCCACCAAATTGCGCCCATGATGGTAACCCTAGTAATGGTGGCGTTCTACATGTGTGTTTCAACATTTTTGCAAGGTAAGAGACCAGTTCACGTAGAACTGCGTGCAGTGTGAAGTGTTTGTTTCCGTGCAGGAGAAGCTTTGCAAAACGATGCAGCGCATAGAAAAGCGTCAAGTCGTTTCCTAGCCGGTGGGTGTGTAAAATCCGAGCGATCTGCTACGTTTGTAGGATCGAGAATGGTGGAAGATGTTTTCAGACTAATAGATCTCGCTGTTCCCGTTCTCGGATTCATGTAGAAAATTGCGTAATTAGCAAGCTTGTCTATGGGAAACTTTTTCTGCCCATTCCATGGCAACTTGTAACTGTCCCATTACAACCCTATGGAAATCCCTCGAAACTGATGATACGAAGTACATTATTTCGCGTGCATTTCTAGCGTCTAGCCTCCATCGATCCGTTTCTAAAAAACTCGAAATGTCCAGTTAAGGGAGCCAATGAAAATTTGGTGATACATTTGTAATTGTTACGTGAAAAAGGCTCAACAACCTTATTGGCACCATGCCTCTACGTGTAATATTTACTATGTTGTGATGATATAATGATTATATTCGACTGTTAAAGTGAGCAGATGGTTATCAGTTTCGAACGATTATTTTATGAGCTTGGGTTTGACTGCTTTTGATAGGCTGTCATTGCATAATTCCAATTCGGAGTAAGTGCATCAATTAGTAGAAAGTTACACTACCAAGGTAGCAAGCAAATACAAATTGGACTGAATTTTTTATTTGAAATTTGCGGATCAGTATGCCTGACTGGAATCACGTTTCCATTTTATGTGCCTCTCGGTCTCTAAAGTGGCCAGTCTTTGTCTCGAGACTTGAAATGCTCTATCGCTCTATTAAACATAGTCTTGCAATGCTCCAGTTCAGTTGGTTCCAGCAGTTCAACTTCATCACATTTGGATCTATCCTCGAAAAAGGAAATACCAAAGAGTTGGCAGAGTGGCTGAATGAAACGCTCTCAAGTTACGATGACCTTGCTTGATCTTTTATCCATTCACAGGTGGCCGGTTGGCTCTTTAAAGAGCTGGCCTCACAATTGTGAGGCAGGAGCTCCCTCGCCAGTTTTTTCCTTGGGCCAATGCTGCTCCCACCTGCGGTGGCCCAAAAATTCTCAGTTCATGGGCCAATGCTGCTACCACCTGCGGTGGCCCAAAAATTCTCAGCTCATGGGTCAATGCTGCTACCGCCTGCGGTGGCCCAAAAATCGCGACTGCGCTTTGTGCAATTATTGCTGCTAATACAGCAATTACGTGCTGTATCACGCTGTTGTATCGTGTTCGCACGCCAGCGCCTCACCATACCTCGTATGCCGTGATTCATGTGTTGTGATTGTACGCGCCTTTCCGCAATGAATAAAGCAGGCAAACTCGGAGAAGAAGATCCACTCACACTTTTTTGCAGCAGTATACATTGCTTCAGGTTTCAGTGCCTGGCTTACTAATCTTCAAGTCTCGGCATTTTGACTCGATGTTGGTATCGAACTGTTATACCCAAGTTTCGATCTCGGAGATTACGGTTGAACAAAATCAATGAAAGAAAATAGGTTTAAAAATTTACCATACAAGTAAACACTCCTATTCAAAACAATGTAAGAACTTATTATATCGCTGTTAATATGCATAATTGAGTTTGTGCTGTACCCGTTGCACATCGTTGTCGCGAACCGTTGATGCGTTGTTGCAATTCACAAAAATTCCTGTAAAACAAGACGTCACTTATGTATACTTGAATCAGGCCGGTAACCAGGGGGAACAGGAGGGCGAAGACCCCCAAAAAATTTTCGCCCCGTGTTGGACATAGTATAAAAAATTTGGCCCCTCTCAGAAAACTCTTCGCCCCACCTGGTGTCCAAGCTGGTTACGGGCCTGACTTGAATACAAACAAATATGCGCGAAAACTAACAAGACTTATCTTCAGTTCTATATCCGTTGCGGCTGAAAGTACACAAAGAAAGGCCAGTGCCTTGATTGTTTCGGGCTATACCTTGTCAGGATAAGCTGTGATGACATCGAGATTGTGATTAGAATCTTAAGCACCACGATGAATAGGCATGTGAAGCAGGCTCATAACCAGCTTGGATCACGAGGGGACGAAGATTTTTCTGAGAGGGGCCCAAATTTTTCAAAATATTTATAATAATTTCAAACTATGTCAAACACATTTTTCCAGGAGGGGCGAAAATTTTCTAGGAGGGGCTTCACCCCCTGTTCCCCCCTAGTTACGAGCCTGATGTGAAGCATGTGCCAATCCTGCCTACTGCTCTCAAAATTGGTCCAAGGTTTACCGGTAGCACTGCGCTATACAGCAGGGAGGTCTGGTGATTCTGATGCCCGTCTCCCAGTGGTGCAAAATTCGACGAAATCAGATGAAAGGCATTGTCTTGTCAATCGATAGGGCATACAAATTTAAGGTAGTCAGTGTATACACAGTTTTGAAATAAAGCGCAAGAAACTACCTAATATGCTAAATAAATTGTAGGCCTATAAAGTGAAGTATTGTTGTTTTTTACTTTTGTTGTTTGTGGTTTTGAAACAACGATGAAAACGTCTTCTCTATAGAAAAAAATCGGAATTTTTTGTCAATTGTTATACAACGACCGCATAGTTCATCTATTTTCCAAGAAAAAGTTCGAAAAAAAACACAACTAGTGGCTGAAAGCGGGGCAGTGACATTCAGAAAAAATGGACTCTATGTCTCCCTTCTCGACGCCAATGCTTGTGCTTGATATCACTACCATGCCAGTTCTACAACAACCGATGTCGGTGTTGTTAAAAAATAAAGTGTGAAGCTGAATGGTTTGACGGGTAGGCGATTAGATCTGCGTGCATTTCCGCATGGCTGTAGAATAGTTGTTCTTGAAGTTCAAGCAAAAATGCTCAATAAACATTCACCCTCTATTAACAGCAAGTGGTCTTTAGGCTAAGCAGTGAGGTTTACATCTTGCCGTGGGTCGGTTCCGCGATCGACAAAATTCTAAGTGATTTCATACTACTGGCATGGAAAGAGCATTGAGCAATGATATCTTTATCAGTATTGACAAAACAATGCAACTTTTTGTTTCTTTTGATAATTTTAGAATTTTCCGTTTCAATCAGCAGTTTCTCAAAACTGGTCAAAAGATTTCCAGGTATAGTTCTTCATTTACTACTTCGTCTTTGATCTTGCTTTGTGCTGCAAAACTCGTTTTTCAGACGGGAGACGTGCATTCGGAGGAATGGACACTAGTTGGTGTGCACAAAATGGAAAAGCGAGAGCCCTTCCAGACATGGTTGACAGACATGCAAGCAAACATACTCAACTGCGCCAGAAAAATAGTAAGCATCATAAAATCTCGTCCAACAACTTTGAATCTTTATTAAACAACTTTTCGTTTTTGTGCTCGTGAAATTTGACTCTGTTTCAAGATTTCGATAAGAAAAGTTCTTTTTTCCACTCTAGTTTGACCAAGTTCGTGTAGAGGCTATCCTCTTATGGTGAGGCAACACGCGATCTCTTCAGTTACGGTGTGTGAATCGTTTTGTGTAATGTTTTTCAAAAATCGTTCTTTTATATTTAATCATTATTGTCATTTTTTTCATGAAAAGCTGTAAGTTATCAGTCTTCGTAGCATTGGCTTTTCTTTACTCTCTGATTATTTAACTTGCTTATTTTTCCCTCTAGCACAGGGGTGACGAACCTATTTGCTTTGGCTGGCCAGTTTGTCAGTTACCGCTGAGTAAGCGGGCCGCACAACTTTTAAGTCATACTATGAAACCTGTTAAAAACAAAAAAAATTGTTCAACAGAAATATCGCATCGCAAAGATTAGAAGCGAGTCAAAGAAAGCTCAAGACTGCTAGTCTCGCCTGAATTCTTCGCGGGCAGCACGAAATTCTTTTGCGGGCCGCATGTTCGTCACCTCTGCTCTAGCACAACCCATTGTATATGTCCACTGAGAGTTTTTAGCTTGATGTTTTCTTAAAACCCGAAAAATTACATTCTTGCGGGAAAGCAGATTGTCACCTCTGGATTGACGCATTTCTTGTTTTCTACTAGAACGACTCGCTAGAACAGCACCCTCATCCAAACGCGAACCTGTCAAGTGACGCCTTGGAACATTCTCGCTTTGTTATCGACTCCGAAAGAGAGAGAATAGCGACGGAAGCGTATTGCGGAAAACAACCCCTATACAAAAATGCAGCTCATTTCAAAATTGCAAGAGAGGAGGAAATTAGACTATACCGTGGCCTCTAAAGTTTGACAATGTTGATGTTTTTCACTGAAAGGTGCCCGAAACCAAACAGCGGCGTTTCAAAAAATATCATTTTTGACAGGAAATATACGAACAGCTACCACTGCAATGACACATGCAAATGTATAGGCTTACCCAGCCAACATGCATTCGGTTTTTAAGAACAGTTGATCTGTGCTTAAATTATTTCAACGGTGTCCAACTTCTTTCTAATCACGGAATTTCTATCACACTTGTTTTATTTTTTTATGCACTGCCTATTCGTTGTCGCCATGCTATCTCTGAAACTTATCAATGCAGCCTAAATCAGTAAAAACGATGTCCATTGCATATTATTGCACACTGGCATTACAAGTAGCCTAATGATTTTCTCTTTAATTAGGATGTAGATTGATTTATTCATTTCCTCAAAGTGCGCAAGTCACATCTTTGTGGATTGTCGTCACAACTGATACACCGTTCATTGGACGAATCTGAGGAAAAACGGTACAGATGTTTGCTCTGTAATGTTTATGCCAGGCAATGCAGTTCTGAGCAGGCCCGTAACCAGCTTGGGACGCCAGTGGGGAGAAGATTTTTCTGAGAGGGAACCAAATTTTTTAAACTATGCTCAATAATTTTAAGCTATGTCCAAAACATTTTTTCAAAACGGGCAAAACATTTTGTAGGGAGGGCTTCGCCCCCTTGGTGACGGACCTGGTTCCGAGTCTGCAAACTCACTTTAGTCGTCGATGGCGTTTTAGTGAATCTACAGATTCGTTGCTCAAATAAGCTAATGAACATGCGTCGATACCAAAATACAATTTCCAAAGCGATGCCAGTCATAACAGTTTTCCAGTGACTTTTTTATTCAGTAGATCGAGTCGTGAAGATCTTCGTTGATCGGGAAGGTGGTCCCCGGTTTGAAAAAAGAACCACTTGTTTATACATATGTCAAAAAACTGCATCTGAACAAAACATTATGAAAGATAACGCAGATAAATCGTTGAAGCAAAAACCGACTAATCGAAAATCCTGAGAAATGAAAAGAGTGAACTCAGACACAATGTACAATATAAGCCAAAACTAAGGAAACGATAGGACAACCTGGAGCTATAAACAGTTGTGAATGTTATGCAAACTAACTTAAAGACACAACCCTATGGTAGAATATCAGGCATGATCTTTATCTAGTCATTTTTTATCTCAATGTCAAGATCGTAATCACATGCTTGGTCGTCCTGCACAAGAAATACCTGTAGCAGGAAACAAGTCCTATGCGAGAAACTTTACTAGAGGGTAAGGAGACTGATACCGTGCCTCTAGCTTCTGGAGCCCTCGTCGAAACTTGTCTAGCTTGTTTGTACAGTAATCAGAAGAAAGAAAAAGCAGCTACCGTGTGCTAAGATTTAGAAATATATTAATTGTTACAGGCTACTGACTTAGCCTGCACTAGTAATTTTAGGATAGTTTACAGACACACGTACATTACGAACTTACATCCTCTCAGGCCCCGGTACGTACCAAGCCCAGGTACGATGTACTTCCTCTCGTAGACCCGCCAGCGCATTTGCACATGACCAAAACATTCTTACATGACCTTTTAAATGAAGGAGATAAAACGCAACGTTAGTAGGCTATGCTGCATGCACGTGAGGAAAAGTGGGAGAACTCGAATACCGAAACAAAAAACAAATGAAAAAGCGCGGTTTCCGTAGTCTTCAATTATGATAAACAGGGTCAAATGATGGATAAAATATGAAGTCTTGCAAGAAAACAACAGAAATTGCAAGCGAGCTCATAATATGTGGGACGAAGATGCATACCGGTAAACAAATGCGTAGCCTATAGGTTCTGTGTAATGCACTGTTCTAATGACCTTGAACTAAGTGATGCTAACTACTATTTGCACTTTTGGTAGATATAGCTACTAGTCTCAGAGGCGCAGTCAGGATTTTGGAGAAGGATATGAATAGATTAGAATCACCAAACTCATGCATTTATTTATTGGGTAAAGAAAAGACTGTAGGCTACCCACCACGAACACTGCGTTTTTTCCAAATAGTTGCCATTCCTGTCCCTGGAGCTGCAGTGTCAGGCCCAGATTTTACAACGAACAAGCCGTTGAAAGGGAGTTTTTACCCAGTAGTCCCCCGGTCTGCAGCATATCTTAGCATATATTTTTGTGATGCATAAATTAGGAGGGGTTAAAGAACCTCTCAGGTTACGACACACGCAACCTTCGTTACCACGACATCCGTTGCACTAAATAAAAAACTGCATGCACTTATTATGCAGCTGGAGTCATATACAAGAAAGCATATGAATGTGAAACTGGTAGGGTCACCGAAAAGGGTCACGTAATGCATAAAACACTTTCAAGGCAATTTTTAAGTTGTTTGAAAAAAGCTTCAAACCAGAGATGAGCGGAGTCACCTTTTCCAGACTCCTACTCCACTCCTGCTCCACGCTTTAAGACTCCTGCTCCGACTCCAAAATTTTTGAAACATCAACTCCGACTCCTGTTAACACTCCGAAAACTTCCAAGTAACTCATATTAAAAAGATACTGTCTATTTTGCCTCATGAGGCAAAATACATGTCGTGACTATTTTCCCTTCAGTAGAACGCAATTGGTTGAAATGGTCACGTGACTAGCACAATATAGAGAGACACAACATGTTGAGGTTCGAAGTTATGGCTTAGCCTATTCTTTACACAACGTACACAAACAGCCACTAAAAGCTTGCCCACATTTAAATTAGACATTACAGTCAGCTATGTAGGTCATACATTCCAAACTTGTCACGTAATGACTTCAAACAAGTGTGTGCCGCTACTGACAAAATAACTTCTGAACTTTTTTTGTCTCATGAGGCAAAATAGATGCTGCTTATCAAATATACACCTTAATGGTATAGGGTCTACTGCATTACATTATGAAGTGGCAACAATTGAAACACTAGATTTAGTTAAGTCGTTCATGCTTCAGTAATTAACCAGATAGATGACAAGTATTTGAAGTGAGTGTTAATTTTCAATTTTTACAAAAGACTCATTTTGAATCTCCGAGGTCTGGAGCTGATCACCTGTTCACAAATATTGAATCGTACTTTAACCATGTGCTCATATAAAACTCTGAACCGTGACTGTGCTAAACTGAGCCATTAACATGAATGTGTAAGCAAATCGTACAAAAAAAATAACAAGATGAACATTTACATGACGCGTAACTACAATCCCTTTCTAATTTATCATAGGCTATAGCGATGCAAAGCAATATAAGTTATCTTTAAAGCTGTAACTATCAAGGCAAACATCCAACTGTGTTCAGTATGGCTCCAAAATTTGAGCAGAAGTTGGCCTATGCAAGCGGTGACTAGAATAGAAATCTGCACAGTGCGAATAGGCCTAAACATTATTGTACTACTGCACATTACTTAGTTCTAACATCATCGTCAACTCCTGTTACTAACTAGGCCTAAACTACAGTGCAGGGTTGCCAGAACTACTTTTTGCCAAGGGGCCAAATCTAGTCCAGAAAGAGCATAATTCTAAGACATGGGGCCAAAAAAGGGCCAACCATTTTTTTCCAAATTTATCAGCAGTTACAAAGTCATATGAACCTATACTTAGCAACTTATTAAATGGCAATTTTCCTCAATCACAATTGTAGCGCAACAGCAAAACAAGTACGTGATGAAAGATCGTAGGAGAACAACTTAATTTCCATGTGTAGTCATAAACAAATAATTTACCATCGTTCGATAAGTGCTAAAGCGATCAACAACAATCTGAACAAAACCAACAAACACGTGCACCACCTGAAAAACAGTAAGTCGGGTAACGTAACAGTTCTCACTGCTACCTCTACAAATTCAGCAAGTAACAGGTATTCTGATGAACTTACTTTCACTTAACTCAGGAACTCTAACGATCTTAACAAAATTTTGTAATCAAAAACCTTCAAAATATAGGAATTTGGTAAAAATCTGCAATGAATTACTCAAAAAAGTTAAAAAATATGGTTTCTCAGACAGGACCCAGGGTGATCAGATCTAATTCTTGCAAGTGGCCAGTCTATTCCGGAAAAGGGCCAAACGAAACGTTTGGGGCCAGCAAGTGTTATTTGGGACCAAATTTCTGAAATTTGGCCCCAAAAGGGCCAACCCGTCAACACTGCAACAGTGTATAGGTCATTACGGCACACTTTTACTTCTCTATAATCTGTTTTGTTAACCACTGTTTTTTGTCATGTGTCTTGTGTTATTGCCAACATCATTAGCCCAACAATGTCTTATACTGCGTTTCCATGTCCACTTGTGACATGGCCTGCAAGCTTGGCCTCATAGCTCAACGGCGTGGGCTAAGTAGCGCGTGCTTTTCCATGTCTAGTTTTGGTTGGCTTGAAAGCTTCCCTGCTGAGATGCTGTTGACCCCGCCAAATCAGCTGGCGTTAAGATTGCTGTACTGAAGCATTACGTTTGAGTTATACGATAGCTGTCTGTGCATGCTGTGTTGATGATTCCAACTGAGCAACAAAATACCATTCGTTAATGGATGTGTTGCTTGCGTACAGAAATTATCGGCAAATACCACACTTATTAAGTGGTAGAGTATGGACACTTTTCTGCGCCGTAAAGTCAGAACCTGTTTGCTAACTTTTTTATTTTGTGTTGTTGCCTTGCAAGAAGATCGCTTGTCTTGCATAAAGTAGCACTGGCTCGTACAGTGCAAACCATTACTTGCAGAAGGTCCCGCAGGTACTGGAAGCGAAACAGGTTAGTTGCGGAACATTTCACATGGTAAAGCCTATACAAATGATGCTGCAAAACCTAGAACTAAGAAACTTAAATTGTTGGAGGTGCTGTAGAAGTGCGCCTAAACTTTTCTTGAATAGAGAAGTTTTGGCAGCTGCTGTTGCAGCTGTACTAAAGATTAGGCTAGAGGCTACTGCATGTGCTGTGCAACACATGCCATGATCAGGAAGATAAAAATTGTATAAACACCTCATAAAACATTTGCAACAGGCAATACCAGCAGATGGTTTAGTCTACAGTACAATCGTTAACACTTTCTAATTTCTTTGCACTACTGCTATTTTACCAAAAGTTGGGGATAACGTGTTTGCTGCATCGTTTACTAATACTGCAATAAATATTTCATATGTAAAATTTTGTCACTACTAGCTATCGAGTATGAGTGTAATCGTTACTGTTTTATTAAAACCCTCCACAACTCTACAATACTGCACTGCAAGCAGTTTAAAGTCAGGCCTAATACATACACTGTACTGGTAGGCCTGTATCTCCCGCAAATCATCCTCAACGTCGCGAAGGCCAAGCTTTACGAGCTAAGTAACGGGCCAAGTCCACCTACTTTTGATGGCCCAAATTGAAGCTGATCTGATTTGATGGCCCGCTTGCGTAACTTGCGTCACTTCCATATATGGAAGCATGGTCCACAAGCTTGGCCCAAAACGCGGACATGGAAACGCAGTAATAGTTCAGTTACGGCATGGATTCCAAATTCCCGAACTGCATTGTCACTTACTAAACATTGTATTTCGCATGGGCCATAACTTTGAAACCATCATTAGTAGTGGAATGCTCGGTACTCCTACCCAGTGTCACACTTTTGTGTTATATGACGATACTGGTCAGAAAACATGTCTCAATTAATTCCATTCTGTTTGACAACAAGTATCATTTCAGAAATTAGGTCCCTTAAAAATTTTGATTGGCTCTTGCACAGACCTTAATATTGACTCCGGCTCCTGCTCCGGCTCGAACTTAAAATATTGACTCCGGCTCCGGCTCCAGTCCAAAATGCAAACTCCGGCCGGAGTCCACTTCGGCACTCCGGTTCCGTGATCATCTCCGCTTCAAACGAGGCCAAACGTAGTTGTGGACAATGGCGAACTAAACCCTTTTCGAATGTCAACATGCAACTTGATGTCAAATCGTGTCTAAATATTTTTTATTTTGTTTTTGATTCGAAAAACATCAAATTTTGAAGACGAAAAGGTAGTAGGAAGGATTTGGATGAAATTAAAAGCTTTTAAAGAAATTTGATTGATTGCATCGTTTCTTCAAAACATTTTGCAAAGTTCAGTTTTCCTCAAAACGAAATGAAATGCAAAAAGATTATTTTCCAAATAAAAAAATTATATTCGACGATTCAATTGGATTCCATTTATTTTTGACAAAACTGACCAAGTCATTTTTCAATTAAATCGTCTTTGTCCAGTGAATCTCTTAAAAAATTAACCGAGTCATTTCAAATCATATAAAAATATGATGCGGGTCCGAAACAACAAAAAAAAATTTAGGTAAGTACTCCATTTCTCTTGTCAAAACACCAGGTATGGGTGCAATGTGCGCTGCTGATACCCTCAGTAAAAAGTAAAGTATCAAATCTACCTCGGTGTGGGGTGGAATCCCTGTACCAGAAAATTTAGCATAACACCACTAGAAAAGACAGTCGCAATAGAAAATTTGCGCCAATCTTAATCATGCGTTACTGAAGAAAAAAACATTTCTTTGCGTGCAAGCTAACTGTGCTTGTCAATAAGACGTTTAGGTGATTTTATAAAAATGACTTTGACTTAAGTCATTCATTGTGACCAGTTGCGTAACGAGGGGGGCAAGAGGGCACAATTCCCCGGTTTCCGAAGCAATATGGGAGCGCCGAAAAGTATCAACAGCGTCACAAGTACTTTCATCAATACAGTACATTTGCTTCCGAAAAACCTCGGTTTCGAACACGGGGGCACCAAACTTGCTTTTTGCCCCGGGCACCATCTAACCTCGTTACGCCCTGATTGTGACTTGTCTTGAATCGAGTGATGCGGTAAAAAAACGTGACTCGAGTCGAGTCATCATAATATCGTTTCACAATGTTACTAGAGTCGACTCACAAAAATTGTGACTCGAGTCAGGCTATCACTGAGTCAGACTCAGAACACACCACTTCTAAGCCTTTTTTTAAGGTCAGGTTACCACTGCGGTGGTAGCCACTTGGCATTCAACACTTGTCTTTTGAAGTGAACTACCACCGTTCAAAGCACGGAGTGAGCCAGCCTACTGATAAGTTAACACTTAGCAGTCGAACTTTTTAGGGAGATTTACACTGTCCTGGCATAGAAAGAGTTACTTCAACTTCAAGTTGTGTGAAATCAATCTGCTGCATGCTGCAATTATCGTCATTAAATCATCTGATAAAATAAACACACAGTGACAATACATGAAAGAAAAACAAAACAATCGCTGAAGCGGAAGCAAAGGGTAGACTTTGACTGCGTACATACATTTTATATCATTCATAGCGGTATAGGCTACACGACATGAATGAACAATCACTTACGACGATGGTGAGCAAGCAATGCGTGAAGAGTTGAGGACAGGTCAGGTGAATAAGTGTGATATGCACAGAGGCCTACGCCTAGTGACTAGGTCATTGAACATTTGTGATAAAACTGAAAGGTGACACAATTGACAATGGACTGGAGTTTAGGGTCAGACCACTGGTAATGATATGCGGATCAGCCTACTGCTACTAGCTTACTAAGTATGCAGAAATTCGAAAAACAAACACCTTTTATTTTATGGAAAAAATAGAAAAGGCAAAAATTTATTAAAAAGGCAGTGGCTATGTATAAAAGATACGCCTGTGGATCTTGAAATTTGAAAAGTTAGTCATATGCCACCTGTGACGTAACAATTACGCATGGCGAGAGTGCAGTAGGCTTGGGAGAAACGAACTAAACGTAAAAGATAAACCTTAGACCTAACCTTTACCTTAACTCTAACTGTAGCCATAACCTAACTCTAATCTAATGCTAACCTAACCCTGATGTAACCCTAAGCTAACCCTAACCTAATGCTATCCTATCCCTAACCTAGCAGTAACCCTTGAAGTGAATGTAACACCTAAGCCTGAAAAAAGTAAAGAAACAAAACTAATGTCGGCAACATGAGATTCGAACCGAAAACCATTGGCATTAGATTACTTAGGCGTAATGCATAACTATTACACTGTTATGTGATCCATGCAATTTGAATAGCAAACTGACCCTTTTATTTGAATTGCGTCAGGACAGGCGTATCTGTCGTCACTTCCTTCATTTAATAGTTGCATTCCATTGATAGTATTCCTGGAATACTTCTACCAAATAGTCTTCATTCAATCCCCTTGTCTTTACAACAAGTGGAGGGATGGCACCAGAATGCAACAGAGTGAACAAATAACTGGCAGAAAAAAATAGCTCAAAAACACAGGGAGCCATACGCATCTGTCATGACATACAGCACAGTAAGGACAAAGCTCAGATTTGCCCTCTTGAGAAGCAGCCTTGCTGCAATATGAGAATTTCAAGGCGAACAAGTGATGTCCACCTTTAGAACCTCACGGACATTAACTTCAGCTTAATTCCTAAACCCACAATCATATAAAGCCGAACTATTGTTGTCAATGACATGACACCAGTTATATCTGTGAAATCAGGGTCCTGTAAGTGTAAAAGGCGGAGCTCTGTAATAGCAAAGCTTGGTTGTAGAGGTTTGATGACGTATCCGGAAGCGCTAAAACCAATATTTTGTGTTGAGTAATGAGAACTAAATGGTAGTAAAAATAATAAAATTGTGCTGAAAAAAGTAATATTACACTTCGGTAAAAAAAGTCTATTTTGAAGTTTGATAATTTTTGGTTATCTGAGTTTCACAATGGTTCGGGGACAAAAATATAGGTTTCAACCATTGTGAATGTATAAAATTTTTAAACATCGCAAACTTCCATGCATTGCATGTTTGTGGGAAATGTATATTAATTTGCAATGATACAACATTTTTCTTTTTTTTTTTTTTTTTTTTTTTGCTTTTGCAACGCAACTTTTTCTACTCCGGTTATGTCATCAAACCTCCACAACCAAGCTCCACTATTTTTGGAGCTCTGCCTTTTACAGAATACCTTAAATAAGTGGCTAGTTGTAGTTCACATAAGTTGTGACTTTTTGTGAAACTAATTGCTTCTATCAATTACCAATCATATTTTGTTTTTCATGTACCTAATATTTCTGGAATAATGTTTGATAATATTGCTGTAATCTGTCCATATGTTGTCTGTTCAACTTCATTTGTTGACACCATGCATCTGGCTAGAAACAACTCATCCATGAAACTCACCCCACTATGGTCTGTGGATAAATTTCTATTTCTTCACAATTTGTTTGCATAAACACTGTTTTCTGCCCTTGCTACTTGTTTTTGTAATGAAATGTTGTGTTAAAATGCACTGCTCTCTGCCTCAATAACCCTTGTTGCTGCTCACTTCCTTCACCTGTGTGTTTGTTTCACCTGCTCATTTGTACATGCCTCAAGGCTCAACTCTTCATTGCTTGCCCACCATCATCTGTGTTATGTTGATGTTTATTGTGTATGTACACTTCAACCTTGTATTGCTTTTGTGTGGGTTTCTTGTTTTTTTTATTATTTTTTTTATACTCTTTTATGTTTTGTCAACTGTTTTTATGATTTCATATCTTGTTCATTTGTCAGAAAAAAATTTCAAGCAGATTCAACGAAATCTGACTGTTTACCACACGGTTTTCTTGCACCAACTGTCCATTCACAGAGTTTGACCCAAAAAAACAAAATTCCCATTTGCCCACACAAACACTGCTCAAACTTGCTCCCTGACCTAGAGCTCTGGATTTTTGCATGCTTGCTCTTGCAACTATCTTCTAATAGCTCGCCAACTTTTTTTTAGATTTGTAAAAGACAGTCCACGTGTGTGTTTGGCATTAGTAAGGAGACAAAGATTTTGTGCTCGTGTGACATCATACAGATCTCTGTGAACAATATACTGTATCTACTAATCAGCCATTAAGCTGTACATTTTAGTGAATTAGATGAGTAATTATCATAATTTATACTTTAAAAAAGTTGGAAACATAATTTTGACATTTCACTCCAGTTATTAACTAAACTCATCAATTTTTTCATGGTTTTTATGTTGTTTGTACCATCTGCTTACTGACGTTCTTATCCGCATATTGAGCTGAAACATGGATTTGATTGGGTGCATGTAACCTGGGTTATGTCATATGAAATTGGATAGTGAATGATTTGGGTGATTGAGGATGTTTTTTGCAGTGTTGTTAGAATTGGAAGATGTTATTTAACGTACTTATTGAGAAATAGCTAATTTAGTGAAATTTTGGTGTTTATATCCGCATACTGGTAAACTGACCCCATGGTGCAAAAGCCATGCAGCAGCCATTACCATGACATTGCTGAACAAACAAAAACAAAGGCATGCAGCAGAGGCAAAAACAATTTTTAATTTTATTAAAACAAATCATAAATAAGAAATACCATTACCCATGGTCCATTATGTAGTACCACAGTTGCATGTAATGGTATGTCTCGCAGGTCACATAGCATGCCTGAATGAGGTTGAGACATGGGATGCGTGCGATCATTACAAAAGGTTCAGTAATAAAAAGTAATGCAATAAGTGTTAGGTACATGAAAAACAAAATATGGTTAGTTGATGAGTAATGTGAAGTATGTAGATCTGGAAACAATATAGTAACATTCATTCATAATGCCATGACAGTATATCCAGCTATCAAACATCTTATGTTGGAGTCATGACACATGATTCTTCAAAATTTAGCTTTGGGTCATTCCATCATCCATTTCAAGTAATCCGGTCCAGAGCTATATCTGACCATGAGAAAAAAACATGAAATTTCATAAGCAGAGTGATCTCATCATTCTGATTTGAAAACGCATTGAATTTTTTAAATCGGACCAGTATTACCTATTTGTATAGTTGTTGCTGGTTAAAATTTGCGGTGTTCCCATTTAGTTTTTGCACATATTTGTTCACTGTCAACATCACATAAGCGCGCTATTCATGATTCATGCCTTCAAAGATCTTTGCTTAAGAGCCAGTAAGTCACCCAAAATTTAGATTTTCAAATGAGTGAAAATTACTTAGTATATACTAACCCTTGTGCCTAAGTCCCCCATTGAGGCAAGCTATATTGAGACAATAAATTAAGAGGGACAACTGCCTGCAAAAGAGTTCCATGCTGAAGCTTATACTGCAGTCTTTATTTAGTACGCGATGACTACAGGAATTGACAGAATTGACCATTCTGTACTTAAATGACACACCACGAAAGCTGTATTTATTTGTGTATTTTTTCATTTTATTTTAATCTTTGAACCTGACGCAAAGTCAATAGAGCACAAGCACACATTGTCTGCACAATGCAGATTGATAATAACAGACATGAATGTTTTGTAGCGGATTTGGGATTAGACAATTGTTTGCTGACACGTAACATTTCATACAACACTACATCACAGACACTTAACACAGTTGTTCGCTAAGTTATAATCACTGGTATAACACTACATCCAGAGTAGGGCACAAAAATAACACAGTAAGAATTAGAGTCCAACTCTGGCCAAGGCCAGGTGAAGTACAAATGCGTTGTGGCCTATACACATCCTCAAACTAACACTGTAACATGTGGGCACTTAGTCGCAAAGGAAAATGCAGTTGTGTTCAAAGAATAAGGACCATTGTATATAAATCATCAGACTGCATCAAAGCACACAACCATACGTTGTTAGAATTTAACCTCTTTGACACTTACAGTACCAAGTACTTTGCCTGGAAACAACAAGCAAGATACTAGTTATTACTAGTTTGTTTTTGAGAGTCATCCATATTTTTGCTAGTTTCTAAAAACACCTTATAATTGAAACCCAAACAATCTTTATTTCTTAAATCTACTATTTCTGTACATAATTTTAGTATGCGATTCTGCGGGGGTTAATGTGGAACCAAAACCACAATGTTGTTCCATATTATGAGCGATCACTGCAAAATATTCAGGGTAATAAGACTTAGCCTCTACCTTGATCTGGGTTAATGCTTGCAGAAGTTTGGGAACCACTGATTTAGTTGATAAAATTATAGAAGTTTGTGCTGTGTTTTGTAAGCAAGTTTGCATTCAGTGCTTCATAAGTATCATCTTGCTGTAAATTTTTTAAGCTTTGAGGGTTTCTGGAACAAATCCTTTACGTCTGTTTTGAAGTGTGTGTTTGAGATTAATTAGAAGTGGCCCTAAAATCTGTTGGTTGTGGCTTACATATGTCATTATAATTTTGTCTGTTATTAGCATCTTTTACATATTTATTGTTTCATATTATTTTTTCCTTGATTTGGATTCTCCTACCTACACTGTTGTCATACTTTCTGTTCCCAAATTTGTTTAAGGTGGTCATAGTATTTCAGAAAAAATTCTGTTCACATTTTGTAGCTATATAGGCATCGATTCAAAAATGAGCTAGATAAATGCCATGGCATGATGTTTTGTAGTTTGAGCACAATAATGTTTTTTAAAATTTAGTCTGTTTTTTTGTCATCTGTAAAGCAGAGTTACTACTTGACAGGGTGCCTTCATGGTTTACCATATAGTTGTTCAAAGCTGATAAAGACAGACTTTTCTTGCTTTTCTGTCAGTGGTCAAGAGAAAACCTCAAGTTGTAAGTGTAGACAGGAATGGGTATTTCTTATCATCCTAGCATTGAAATTGTGCTTGCTGTACTTTTGGCAATTGATTACTACCTTTTGTGTGAGGTTGAGATGTCCACAAAACCTGCCTGATAGTAGCTTTGTTTGAAGCATGTCGCTTTGTTTGTACTTGAGTTTGCACTCACCTATGGTAAACTTAGTGACTCTTGGTAATGAATATAACTGAACTGCAGTACTGGTGTGCTTGCAAGTGGGTTGCATGGTGTGAACTTTAGTGCACATTACATCAGACAGGAGCCGTATTTATTAGATTGTAAGCCGCACGAAATGGTGCTAAAAATTAATATAAGCCGCTCTTGGCTGTAAGCCACATTTGGTCATAGGTTACCTAAGCTAATGATGCTTTCGTGTACTAGCACGTTTCACGTTTTTGGCAACCCTGGTAATGATGTTTACAACACTACAACTGCCCACCGTTCATCATATCCGTCCTGTGATGGATGTGCATGTGATGCTGAAGAGAGTAGAATGGGAAAAGAGAGTTTGGTCGACAAAACGTAGCCAAAGAAAGACTGAGAGTTATCTAAACCTTACGATAAGCTAAAGAAAAAATGTAAGCTGCCCTTGGTTATAAGCTGCATGAAATCATCAAAAAAACTTTTTAAGCTGCGGCTTACAATCGAATAAATACCGTAGTTGCAAAAGTGTTTTTCATTGTATGCCATCTTTTCATACAGATTTATCTTGAGTGATGGCAAAGAGCTGTGCTGATATTTCAGAAGTGTATAACAAGATCACTCATTTAATGCAAAATTTTAAGATTCTTGTATAGTCTCATACAGCTTTTCAACCAACATATTGCAACCCAGTTTGAAGCATTTCAAAATCATATAATTTTCCAGTATTTGCGTTAAACATTTCTTGAAAATTGGCAATTTTCTATTGATTTGATCTCACCATATCAAATATGCAAATTTACCAATAATAGTACATTGCATGTTTTGTTAAAATTTTCTTTCCTTTTTTTTTGTTTGTCAGTTTTGTACATTATCTCATAGGGGCCCAACAAAAAACTGTTTTTATGTTCTAGCCAGTCACAAAACACACTAGTGTTTTTGTATGTTACTAGCACCTAAACTGACTCTGAGGTATATTTATAACATCACTATGATAATTTTACAAAGTTACTTATTGGTAAGTCAATTGGTAAATATTGGTAAGTACAGCAATTGATGAATATTCTAGATATTCAAAATGTTTTACTTTTCTTGCAGCTCATATGACATTTAGTAAATGCTACATCATGCAATAGTGCTGCTTGTCCGACATAGTTGTTTCAATTCTCTTTATTTACTGCAACAATTAAAATTGAAAAGTTACTTTTCTTAGCAATCTGACAAACAGAAGTATGTCTCAAAGTGACATTGGTGATTGGTACCGAAGTGTACCAAAAGTAACTCGATACTGGTAAGTTGTTTTTACCAATTGCAAAATGTGTGGTATGCAAACAAGCAAATGTGAGCCTTTCGTTTCATTGTTTTTTGTTTTTTTTGGTAACTCCATTTCAATACAGGTGGAGCTTCTGAAAATGTAAGTGCTGTGTCATTGCAACACAAATTTTAACAACACAGTTATTTTTTTATCTCATCACTGCCAAGTGCCAACACCAAAACAGTAATAAGCAAAGTGTTTTCATGTTGAGAGTGTAATTTCCAAGATTTTCTATATTTTATATGTACCGTATTTATTCGAATATAAAGCGCAAAATTTTGTACGGAATTTTAATCAAAGATTAATGGTGCGCGTTATACACGAGTTTTTTCATCAGCACGCTTTATTTTTGTTTCTTTTTTCGGACACTGATATAAACGTAACTCAAGAAGAGTTCGAACAACTGTTTGGTGAATCTGATGATGAATCTGGTTTTAAATTGTAAATTTTATTTGGGAATTGTGCTTATACTGGCAGTTTGCTTTAGCAGTGTTATCAATAAATGTTTTGTTACAGCCACATGTCTTCAACAGTTTTTTCATTAAAAAATTAAGGGTGCACGTTATATACGAGTGCGTGTTATATTCGAATAAATATGGTAGTTCTTTTTGATGCTCTAGGTATGACATTTGTAAAGTGCAAAACCCACAAAAGTAGCGATGCAACTTTTCAGCTAAGGCACAATACCAGATTACTTATTGCTCTTGCAAATTTACCATTGAGGTTATTCATGTAACAAGTCAATTTTAGTTAATGTTTAAAACGCAGAATGATAGGTTTTTACTTTTCATACATATATATATAGCTGTGTTTATAAAAGGGTACTGTTGCAACCTCTCCGGTGGTGTTGCGTTGATTGTGTGATTCACCATGAACAGGATATGCGTGAAGAAGAACACCATTATATATGTAGCGCGAGCAAGCAGTAGTAAGAGAGATTGCGACGTGGTAGCTCTGCCGATATTAATGTGTGAACGATTGAACGCAACGACTAGCGTACGGAAAGAGAGATTGCGAGCATGATCTCTATTGTTGCTTGCTGCCACGGTGCGAAGCTTTGCGCACATACCGCTCAGGATTTCCGATCGCAACAGTACTTTAAAAAGATTGTATGTCGTTCTCAATGTTTGTTTTGTTTTAGAGCGATTTAAAGTAGCATGTTATAGCACAAAGAATAATATTACTGTAATTGTACCAGTAATTGAAAGGTTTCTTGCTACAACTGTTGGTTTAATGAATAAACATGCACCTCAGTATGTTAGTCACAGGCTTACCACCAAACAATGAATGAAGTTACACTAGTTTGAACTTTAAAAAGCTTGAGCAGTTTTATGTGATTTGCAGTGAATAGTTTGTTCTTTGTGCAACTGAAATTAACTCATACTATGAGTACTTTTTACTGAGCAGGTAAGATGAGAGTACTTTTTACTGAGCAGGTAAGATGATAAAGAAAATGTGCAAATAATATAATTTCAAAAATTTTGTCGTGTGATTTCTGTTGTAACAGTTGATCTATTTTCTGTTCATGATTCATGCAGGTTTACTGCAGCAGTGGTGGTTCCGCTTGCTGGCAAATTTGGGATCTTAAACCCAATGTGGCTAATCCTTGACTATTATGGACTAGTTAATCGGTTTCAGGTAAGTCATTAATTTACAGGTGATAGGCTCACTTTTATGTGTCAATGGGTAAAAAAAGTTTGAACGTTCTTTTAAACATACTCAAGTAATGAGTCTCCAAAAACACGACAAAGTCGATTATATCAGGAATTTTTTTAAATACGAAATTGATTTCATGTAACTCTACGCATTCTCAATCGTGAAATCCGCAAGGAATGCGTACGGGTGGAATGATCAAGGGTTAAAGTCAGGGCGGAGAACACCAGCAAATTCTAGACTACAATGAATAAATCAAAACACAAGTTGTGGCAAGGAAAAACTAGAAAATACGCAGCCCTCAAATAATTGTAAACAGGCGTGCTTTGGAGAGGACCCAGAGTACGTCTGTTTACCGTACGACCTCATGACCGCCTTCCTGCTTATGCATTCCCCTTCCCGCTTTGGTTGAATCACTGCCGTGTTGCTTGTAGCTATGTTTTCGTTGCTCTTTAACTGGCGCCAGACAGATTTTTGGTTTTGGTGGAAGCAATTATTTGAGGGCTGCGTATTTTCTAGTTTTTCCTTGCCACAACTTGTGTTTTGATTTATTCATTGTAGTCTAGAATTTGCTGGTGTCCTCTGCCCCGGCTTTAGCCCTTGAGCATTCCACCATACGCAATCCTTGGCGGATTTCAGGTTTGCGGATGGGTAGAGTTTGTGAAATCAAGTTCGTATTTTAAAAATTTCCTGATTGATTCGACTGCGTCGTGTTTTTGGAGAGTGACTGCTTGAACACTGATATGTGCAAGTCCGAGTCATCCCAGTCGTGTTATTTCTCGTAAGCTTGCAGCATACCCAGTGCATTTCATTGCCCTTCAAAAGTAGTGACAAATACAAGTGGCAATTTAGGTAGGGTCCTAATGCGAAGTTTTTTGTATTTCAGATATGGAGACCTGTGACTGCTGCCATATATTACCCTATAACTCCCATGACCGGCTTTCATTACTTGATTACTTTATACTTTCTGTACAGCTACTCCAGCAGACTTGAAACTGGTAGTTTATTTTCGTTTTTATTTTTTGCCAATTGTTCAAATTTTCAGACAGTTGCATTTTTTACATTTTCAGACAGTTTTTGCGTTGATTGCAGCATTTTGTTTATTGCCAATTCCGCAGCTGCCGACACAGTTTTCAGTTTTGGCCCTGCATGTCAGAGTTGAAAAAAACTCTGATGGTATTATCGCGCAGTTGTGACGTTTCCTTTGACCTTTCAGGGACCGCAGCAGCCGATATATCGACATTGCTCCGCGATTTTTGCCATAATTCGCAAACCGCTAAAGTTACGACCACCCGCGAGGTGTCGCAAGAAAGGTATTTTCACCGCGCATCTTTTGAGTTATTGGCGATGAATTTGTGACGTCATTTAGGACCTCAAACCGGGGAAAAACCTAAAAAGCAGTGCAGCAAAAAAGCAGTGGGTATGTTCAAAAACGTGTAGAAAAATATACAAACACGTTAGAAAAATTCATTCTACATGAAAAATGTCGGCCAAGACCCAAAGATTGTAAAAAAAATTACAAAAAATGTGCAAATTTGTTTGGGGGGTTCAAAGAGGAATTTGTTGATTTTTAGGGGTGTGTTTGTCATTATTCGCAAATAAAAATTCTCATCTCTGGTTCCAAACACAAAAATAATCTGAAACTTGTCTTACAACATCCTACCAAATTTCAAACAGAAATAATAAGAAAAGCAGTTACGGTAATTTGAAAGATTCTAAAATATTGCTGAAAAGTTGACTAAAAGCTATCGAAAAGTTTAGACTTTTTTATTCTGGTTCTATTTTTTGCGTTATTTCCAATGCTTCACTCGAAAATCCGGTATCGGCAACGCAATTTTGGTGTAAAACGTGAAAAATCGCGTTTTTGACTTGTTTTTTTTGCTCCCCAAAAACGGTAAATGACTTCTTTCGATACTGGTGATTAGGTATAGTCCTTGCAAGTTGTCAAAGCCTAAAAACGCTTCGAGAAAGCTAAAGAATAGGCATGAAAAATTTTTAATGATCAAAAAGTTGCTCAGAACATACAAAAAAGCAAAAAACGTCGATTTTCTCAAAAATTTAAAATGCAAATATACGTTTGTGTTGGTCTCATCTGAAAGATCTCGCGAAAACTTTTCTTGCAACGTTTTACTTGTTGACGTACCGTCAGTGGTTCGCGAGTTATCGCCGAAAAACCGCCGAGCAAGACGATATATCGGCGAT
>Ga0210059_1001249_pt1 | contig 37681 bp, 12 predicted proteins | sample Ectturendosymbi2_FD_188042 | JGI IMG/M metagenome (GOLD analysis project Ga0210059, IMG submission 188042) | Ecteinascidia turbinata endosymbiont from Florida, USA - Sample 2 (SPAdes) (version 2) | ecosystem: Host-associated > Tunicates > Ascidians > Unclassified | place: Key West, Florida... | reverse complement strand
TCAGCGGTTCCCAACCGGGAGTTCCCAGGCCCCTTGGGGTCCGATTCCAAAACAAGATTTTTGGAGCGGTCCGAAATGCGATTTGCGATGGTGAGAGTTTGTATGTTCTTGGATGTATTTTTTTTTTCAAAATAACCGATATTTATGAAAGCTTGCAATCTGCAAGTGCTATTACCTTGAATAACATTATCCAGCTTAATTATTCTAGCTAACGTTGCTAATTTAACAATATAAATTTCTAAATTCATGCATTGCTTGTTTCTGTTTAACGCAGCAGTTACCACTCTGAAGATGGCCGGTGATGAAATTGTAATCACATCGTGACGTTCGAATGGTTATGGCGCAAATATGGCGAGATTGTTGTTTGATGCTGTAGAACTCGAAAGCTTCTGGTGTTCAACCATGCAAAGTTGCCAGAAATTGAATACAAAAACTTGTCTGTCCTAGTTTCCTTGAAAGCAACATATTTGTGCGAATCCTCTCTGCTTTGTTTGAAAAACAAGTATCGGAAGTCGGAACCATTTGAACCTCTCGTGCGATTTTCGCGTGGCTTTGAGTAATTGTGTGCCAAGGTATGAGCGGATAATTTCAAAGAAGCAGCAGCAAAACAGTGACTAGATTTGTTTCTAATGAGCACTAAGATATGAAAGATAAACAGTACGACTGAGCGTATCCTGTTGTTTTGTCAGGGCCTACGTACTGTATTAGGAGTGTAATTTAAAAACTGAAGATACTGCAAAATCGGACAGCTTTTGTGATTTCTACGCTTTTACAAAACGAGGGGGTGCGAATGATACTTTATTTTTATGAAAAGGGTGCCAGCTTCAAAAACGTTTGGGAACCTATGCTTTAGGTCAACAAGCCTGTAGGTGTCCACTAAGCTGCTGGCCATGAATGTGGTCAAACAGCTCGAAAATCCTAACCGTAGAGGTGAGTTAATGCCGCAATCATGTCGAAATATTAGATGTTAGAACACTTTTATTTTAAAGAACATTGTCTACACCGTTACGAATCTATGCAGGTGAACAACAGAAGGTTAGCTGGAAGTGACTGCTGTAAGATCATAACACTAAGGAAAAGTTTTTCGCAACAGAATTAACGCATAGCACCTTATATCTTACAAGAATAGACTGAACGACAATACGTTGACCCATAAGTGTGATTGACAGGGATGAACCCAGAGGTGGGCATAAAGATCAATTATCACAGTGTTGACGTCATACGGATCGCATGATACCAATTCGAATTAGCGATTATGCGTATAAATCGTAAAGTATACATCTGGGTATTAAATAAATGACTTGAAAACAAGAAAATGACAGGAAATATTATTACTATTTGTTTTTTGCAATACACGGAAAATATGCACACATGTGATAAAACATTACAACACAGTAAGCATTGGTTTTTCAATAATAATTTGTGTGTCTTTATCAGTCAGCTTGTACAAGCCTTATTTTCTTGGTTAGATAGATCCAACTTAATGAGGAGTTCCACAATCGTAGTGTCGTTCTTTACAATCTTCAGCTAAATAGTTTTCAACTAGCAATAATCGCGCTTCGGATAAACCTTATCGGCTACGATTGAGTTCTAGTTTGGTGCTATGTAGATAAGTCTCAGACAGACTTCTGATTCGTTTGGGAAGTGGTCGGTTGTAAGACGCGATGTAATGATTTTAAAAAGCGTCAAAGCGAGTGAAGATTTGATGTCGGGGCTATCGGTTCTCAACATCATGCACATTGGTTACATAGAGAAAAATGAAGAATGGCTAAAAACATCAGACATTAACGGGTTGGTTCTTTGTTTACATTGATCAGCTATTTTGGCATTGTGTTTTCATTTGTTCGAATTTCTACTGACAATGTCTCTCAGGTTTGTTGCACAATGTCTCTCAGGTTTGTTTCTGTTTAGTTGAGCAATATGAAACAATCAGTCAATCAATTAAAAGTGAACGGAAAAATAAGGATAAGTTAAATTAGTTAAAAAAGACAAATGTCTCTGAACAAATGTATACAAATTGTTTTCAATCACAACTTCAAGTGATTTCACGCAATAGGTAAGTTAGTACTGTTTGTAGTTTCAGGAATGTAGTGCAAAATTCAATAGACGTTGCTACAGGTTATGCGCAGTCGCCAGGCTGCATGTTACAACCAGGGCCGGATTAAACAAACACGAGGCCCCGGGCAAAATGATGACCGCGAGACCCCCTAAACGCTTAGCGCCCCTGCGTTGCGTTCCACAATTCACATGCCCTCATTTCAACTTTGCAGAAGCACCGGTAGTGGGCGTTTGACCTCATGTAACCAGGGCTGCGGGTTTTTGCCATCGAGATCTGCTCTTTTAGTTGACCTGGGTGTCTATGTTTATGAAAAATCGCGTTCAGTCTGATTTTTTTGAAGTGATAAAATCATCAACAACTTCAAGGTGTTCAATAATATAAAGATAACTTTATATTATAGTGTTTATATGCGCACATCTGATGAGAAAGTACGCATATCGGATGAAACAGAACGTGTTCAATCGGTTTTATATCCTCATATAAGATTATTGTCGGGGTTATGCCGTATATATATTTAATGTTACTGTCTCTAATGCCAACTGCAGAAACTGGTGAAAAAAGGGTTAGGGCTGATTATTTAAATTCGATGTTTCTCTATGCATACAAATTCAAAAACAAATCACCAATTAGAAGACGAAGGCATCGGGATTATATTTTTTGAGGGATTTAGATCCCATTGCAGTTCAAGATTGCACAAAATTTCCTAGTTTAATAACACATGTACTCCTACAATTAGTGAGAGATACCATCAATGGAGTATGTTACCAGTAGTGTTTCCTTCTAAGGTGCGTACAACCAGACAATTTGCGCAGTGTTATCTCATTCTGGCACACTTCCAACATTCTAAATGTAATATGGTATATAGAATATATATATCGCATAGCCCTTTTAACGTTGGGAACGCTTCACAGTTTGTGTGTCTGCATGGTTTCGCTGTTCCATGCGCTTCGTGCGCAACAAAACAAACATTCACTCAGTGTAGAATTTTCTTAGAGGGAACACTGGTCACCAGCGTATTGAAAAGGGTCATGAGCAACAAAAAGGTCGTCTAAATTTTAATGTTTGCGTTGCCGAAGAAAATTTGGAAGAGGAACTACAATGAAATTAGCATTCGATTATCGCTTCAATTCAAATACAGTATAAGTACACTCATATGATTTTGTTCGTAACACAAGGTCTCTGGGTGAGTATTGTACAGATATGTTTTTTGGTGTGCAATCTAGGTTTATTTGAAGTCCTTGAATGGGAGCCGCAAAGCGTGGTGTTGTTTGGTTAAAATCTTTTAAGTCACTCAAAACGAGTCAGTTTCCTTAACCTGTTCTGGCCCACCAAATGCGGTCATCAAAAAACTATAATTTTAAAATTTCTTATGACAAAAAGGCTGAGGAAAATAAAAAAATACATATTTACCAACAGCCATATAATCATTTTTCAACAATAATATTCACCATGGGCGTCCGCAGGGGAGCAAAACGAACATTTTCCCCCTTGGAAATTCGGACTAAGTATCAAAAGTTTCTAGAAAATATAAAGTCAACATTTTAATTCCCATGAATTGATTTAATTCTTGCATTGACAGTTTTTTTTGCCGGTATGACACTCACACTGCACAAAAGCCGGAGACAGGTTGCGAAACTTGCGACGGATTGTTCTATCGTTGGTATCTATTATGCAACAATAACATGGCAACAAATCTTCAAAGATTCAGTTTAAGTAATTGCAAGGTGTTTAGCCCGCATGTGACTGTTGAATGAAGATATCTGTGGTAGGTAATGCAGCGAGACAGTGACCGCAGATAGCAGAAAGGCACGTAGTTTTAGACTGTGTGAAAAAAGCGTGGATGAATCTGTAGCAATGATTCCACAAGTTTGAAAAATCCGTTGTTAGTGGGAGACTTTGAGTGTGAACCTGGGTTTAGTTTTTAAGTCATAGACCAAATTGTTTTTAAATAACCAAAAACAATAATTACGTCCATTCGGTTACAAACCTGAACACATGGGCTGGTGAATACTGTTACGGCGAGTTTTAATACGATGGAACAAATTACCGAAATATACTAGCGAAAAAATGACAGGTGTGGACAATTTGCCTTGAGTGAATAGCTTAATCAAACTACGCTTATGTAGGCTTTTTTTCACACAGTGTGAAACTGCGGAACTTGTTAGAATGCGTCTATGCAGGTTTGTGGGAATACATCGTAAAGCTTTATTTCTGACTTTTGAGTGAGTACTGAGTGCAAAGCTACAGTTGTCTGTGGCGACGTTTCATAAATCATCTGCTAGATTTTTTAAAGCCTGTATGATATTCTAACTTCAGTGACTTGTCCGGTAGTCGTGTCAACATACCGGTCTACTTGTCCGGTTTATGTATGATGACTATGAGCATTCCCCATGAAAAAAAAATAAAAAATCATAGACAAGCAAGGTTTTTCAAAGAGTGATTGATCGCTTCGGACGAAATCTCAGACGTTTGCAGCTCTTGTTTCTAAGTGACGCTAACAAGGATTGCTAGGTAAAATAAAATCGTAATTTGTAGTTTCGTTAGTCGTAATGGCAATACTTGCGTGAAAAAGTTACCCTGTTTTGAAAATCTGCAGATAGCCCATGGTGAAAATTATCATAATATACTTGTCTATGGCTGGCAGCGATGCGCATTTTTTGCGATTGTTGCCATAACATGGGGCATTTTCTTTGTGGTGTAGCAAGGGTAAAGTGTTTTGTGAACATCCATTTGCATTGCATCTATAGCAACCTAAAAAGGGTAAGGAAAAGGCCGACGTTGTCTCCCCCGGAAAAAATTATTTAGACGCCCTTTGTATTCACTGATATATGCATCAATGATTGGAAACGAATATATATATATTATTTATTCCCTTCAATTGGTAATTTTAAATGTACCCTTTCCGATAGGCAAATGTACCCCTAGGGGTACATGTACCCCAGTTTGGGAAGCCCTGGGCAAGAGGTAGACCGTGTGCATCGATGTCGGTAGTTCGAACCCCAAGTGGGTCTTATTAAAGCCCTAAATATTGGCACTAGCAACAATCCTGTTAGGCACTCGGTTAAAAGAAATGGCTAAAGTTTAAGTTTGATGAACGCGGTTTTGGAGTTTGTCAGAACACTGCACAAGAAGGTCAGTTTGGTGTTTGTCATAACACACAATCATCACAACAGCCCAGCTTTCTACAAACCACGTCTGGGCTGTCCATAACTTTTGCTGTTATGAGTTTCAAGCACTGCCTTAAACAGCGCTATATCTGCAGATATATTGTTGGCAGTTTGGTCACTTTGGTTTTGGTAAAATAATTACGCGTTGTTGTCCGAATTTTAAGATTTCAAATTTTGAAAACGCTGGCCAAATTTCAAACTTTGAAAAAAAGCTAGCATTAAAATTTAAAACCGATTGGGCGGTTTCGGATGAACAAATGAGTGAATCTCTTTGAAAGCACAACTTATGTCGAACCTGCTTTTGCAAAAGAACAGTCGTGGGAACAACCTAACGCTCCTGTTTTCGAAATCAGCAGCTGTTTTTCCAGGATTTTGCAACTGATGGTGCGAATAGATTCTGGTGCAAAAAGAAACCTGGTTCAAAAATGTGTTGTAACTTGTAAGGATGATCCATTTGCGCTAACGTTGGTTCGAACCCCGTATCTTGCTCGTTCAAACCGGCGATCAATGCACAGAAATTAACACTGAACGTGGCTGTGACCACTCTAATCATTTGATCAATAACTGCTAATTAAGAAATTTAATTTCTGGTGGTTTTACTGGATCTTTTTTCAATTTTGTTGAGAACAGAACAGCTAATTAGTTCAAACCATTCAAAACTTGCTGAAAGAGGGCTTGGATGAACAGTACATGAAAATGATACTGGCTTGTAATACGTTTTGTTTTAAATAGTAGCAGCAATCCGAACATAGACATTTTACACCTCTGAAAGCATGTCATAAACTATACTCCCAAAGTCTTTCAAAAGCAAAGCCCTAGAAAATATATTGTTTTATTCCTGGAGTAAAAGAATGTGAATGCGGTACAGCTTTCTGAAAAACCCATTTCATATCGTGTCTGCTAATTATAATATTTTAATTTGTATGTAATTTTGAATATATTGATTTTACCTATAAAAAGTTTGATATCAATTTGCTCTTTCCTAATAAGCTACTGAAAACCAGAAAAATTTTAAAACTTGAGTGGTTCAACAAAAAATGTATTCGAACAGAAAATGCATTTTGTTACAAATGGTTCAATGGAGTAAATAACTTTTATATGATTCACAACTTAATAACTACAACTGTCGGGACGATCGTACCGTATCTTACAGGTTTACAGCTTCTGACAAGGCTCCCGTCGAGTAGAATAGTCTCGAGTTATTATGAATCACAAAGCACAATGGGGAGATCTTTAATGGCATCCGTTTCCGCCGCGTTTGCATTACAGCCAACGATAACCGCTCTTCGAAACGTGTTTTACTCTAGAGCTTAGCTAGCTTTATGTTTTTGAAAAACCAGGATGGTACGTTAAGAACTGATTCAGACAAAAACGCAATCAAAGCCACTTTCTCGCTGGGGCGGAACCAGTCAGCAAGGTTAAGGGGGAAGGCGATTTCAGCAATATTTGGTAGTAAAGCCTCATAACATAACGGCTTCGCTATAGTAAGAGAGATAAAGTATTTTTTACAACATTGCTGTGACAAAACAATGGAAGACAAAATGGCCTTATATCGCGGATGTAGTTTTTCAAACTGTACGAAATTATGGTGATAAAAGTTTGTTTTGTAAGTTTTAGGGGGTGCGATCGCTCCAATAACTTCCCTGGATCCGCCCCTTGCTTTCTCATTTATTCGAAACTTCAGTTTTAACAGGATAGACGCAGTGAGTTAGGAATTGCCGATGCCAAAAAATACAGATAAATCTTTTTATAAACTATGTGAATATCTCTCAGAAATGTCTGTTGTTCTTGGTTTCTTTCTTCATTGAAAATGTCGTGATGAAGGTTTTATGTCAGCAGTTTGCTTTTGCTATATCTCGGAGGTTGAAAATTTTGGGCAGTTTAGTGGACGTGCTTGCTGAGCAAGATATCATGTCTACGATCAGGTTTTGAAATCAATGGTTTAGAAAAATCTTTCTGAAGATTTTATTACCATACAACGTTGTTGCAAAAAAGCGAAATTGGTTTTGTTTTTGTCCAAGCAAAGTCGAAAAATTGTCGACTTTTCAGAACCACGAAGCAATCACGAGAGATAGTTCACAAGCTCACAGCATATTTCAACAACGGTTCATACTCAAAAGTTGCATGGACTACGTGAGCTACAGGCAACCAATTGTTATCCTTCCACTGAACGAAAAATTTGCACCGAAGTAAACTGTCTGTGGCGGTGAACGTGCTGGAGCTAACACAAAAAATTAAACCCGGCACTGGATTGTGGCAGTGAAAGAAAAGCTGATCTTAAGTTTCTTTAACATCAATGCAAATTTTGCTTCAGAATGGAAGCGACACAACAACGAACTAACTATTATGAACAACAAAATAAAGCAAAAATGGAACCCAACAGTTATTGGGAATTTACATACGCGAAGCGGTAAAGCTTATTGTTAATTTGAGAATATTCGTGAGAAGCGGTTGCTTCCAAACTTGTGTATGCCGCTTCATAAAACTCTTCTCTTCTTTTTCAGAAATCGCTTCGCCAAATAATTGCTAAACTGCCACTGTACTTTTCCCTGCCAGCACCCGTAACGAATTGCTTGTTTTGATTTACTCTTCAGGATGTGTATTTCAAACCGCATTTAGATCTGAAAGAAGTCCTTTGATTACAGTGAAAAATCGTAAAAAATTTTTTGCATGATGAGCTGTGCAGTTGCTTTCTTCTTGATATTGGCAAGTGTTAACGTTAAGTACGCGGCGGCCCAAACAATCGAACAGGTTCTTGCTTTGTCTGCAACGTCGAACCCTACCCTAGGACTTGCTGGGTTGAACGATTCCTGCAACGATGCATGCGCGATGGACATGCTGAACAAGATTTGGACCTGGATCGATGACTTCTCAAAGTCGACACCGAACGATCTCGGCATCACTGCTGGCGGTTTGTAATCTTTCGAATAATAAAGTTGCATGAAGCAAAAAAACGTTGAAACCATGATAGTGGCGTAGCTAGCCATTGGATATTATGGATATATCCAAGAGCGGCAAGAAAAACTTACTACAATAATATTCGCATGACACATCCGAACCGGATGTGGATTTATAATTATGTCCGAAGTAGGTTGGGACGCAGGAGGTTTTATGCAGGGAATTATACTGTCGCAGTTTTGTTGGAGGACACTATCCACTCTGTAACGCCGTATATAGAATGTTGGCAAACCAATATTTCTGACGGAATGCGATGTACAGTAACGGCATTGTTGCAACTCCTGGCGTTTTTGCATTTCATGAAATATTACAGTGTTTCTTGTTTGGTACCTGGTGAACCTTACAAATACAGTAGGCCTGTTTTTGAGGCAGTGGGGGGAGTTAGCGGCATTTCGCGCTTAAAATCCAAGGGGGGAGTCTGAGCTGCTACGCTGCTGAACCACGATAAAGAATTTTGCGATGAAGATCGATCGGAAATAACAATTTATTATTTAAAACTGTAGCTTTTTTTGGCAAAAAGCGTTCAGAATGTGAGTTATTTACATTTTCATTAAGCTTGGATTTTGAGTTGTTGACACAGGTTAGCTGAGTGTGCTTTGGAATTTCCGCTGCAGGGGAGTCTTGCACAGTTATCTCTGGAAGCATCAGCATCCACAAAGCTAATAACACACTTAGACTGTTGAAAGACCGTTCAGTTTGTCTGCCATCATAGCCTCAAACGTTTTTTGATTCATAATAGTCTTAATTGGACCACAAAACAAGAATGCAGTATCAAAGTCAAATATTGAACTTGAAAGTGTGTCATTCGAAGAGTTTAGCTGCGACGCTGGTAGAGTTCATTTTTCGCCGATTTGCTTTCTGCTCCAGCCTTTCAACACATTTGTGCAAATTGGCCTGGAACAATGCTGAGCCATTATGAAATAATCCATTTTCAGTTGCTCAGCACCATAGATCTGCATGGTACTGCTCGAAACAATCCAAGCGTCTAAACTCTCACGGTATTTACATAACTATGGTTTAGCATTTCTGACATGCTCTTCTGTTCACATTCAAGTTCTAGCGACAACAAACTGTCTCAAACTGGCATCTATACGTTTCGTTAATTCAAACCTCTTAATTTCGTTAATTCAAACCACAGAAATACTTCTTTACTGGAACGTATTTCTGAACGTAATGCAATTTTGTTTATCAAGCGCTGGTAACTTTTTTATTCTATAAACTTCCGTTACCTTCGGGATCTTAACAGTACGTGATTAATCAACTGTTCGTTAACTCTCACATGTTTTTGTCCTTTACTAATATTTTTTCTGATGAATGTGCTGATTTCAGCTCCATCCATTTTTTCGAATGGAACTTGGTCTTCAAGTTATAAAAGTAAATTGCAGACTAGCACAAATAATTGACTTCACAACTGATAATATGACGTAAAAGTGTGTCCTGCTATGTTAAATACAGCAGGGGTTTAGATATTTTAAAAGAATCATTTTTTCTGTTCTACTAAAGCAAGTTGAAATGAGGCCCCGGAAGCTACACGACGGAGTCATCCACGCTTTGAACGAGGAATAGGGCTGTTCTACTGCTCGTCCGAAGTTTCGTTGACCCCGTCTTGCAGCCATTGTTGCGGAGTCGGAGGTAAAATGTTCGAATCCAACTCGTGCCTTTCAAAAATGTCCGACACCGACTCCGGCCTTTCCAAAATTTCCGACTCCCGCTCCCGACTCCGACACCTTAGCATGGCATGAATGAAGTTTGGCTGTCAACAATTTTGTTGCAACTAGTACTAAATGTACATCGTGGTACACAGCAAGAATTCTCAGTTTTCATAAAAATTTCAAATGAAACTGTACCATTTCAATAGGCACAAGCCGGGATTCCTCACTTAGGTGTGCAATATATGAAATGATTCACTTGGATTTCCGGAGACTGAGTCGGATAAAAAATCCGACTCCGACTCCTAGTGATCTTAGAAACCCGACTTCGACTCCACCCAAAAACCTCCGGCTCCGGCTCCGACTGCGCACACCTGCTTGTAGCTCTAGGAGCTTCGCATTACCTACTGATTCGGTAGTCGATTTTATCGTCGGTCGTGGTTGTAGCTTGCTTAATTAGATATTGAACGATTGCCGCTACTATACATACCTACATCATTTTAACATGTTATTCATCAGAATTCTAAAGCAATTCATAACAATAATAATAATATTATCACTAAATTCGATATTTTTAAAGGATGTTTTGAAATTTCCTGATGCTATCTGTTGTCAATTAAGTTGTTCGAGTAACTTGCACATGCTTGCCCAGTTTGCACAGCAGCAAAAGCATAATTTTTTGCAGATTACAATGAGTGTCTGTCGCCAACTTCAAATGATTGCCACATCAACGCAAAATGCATAAACCTGCTAGGTCGATACAAATGCTCCTGCAAAGCAGGCTTTAGGGATAGCGGGAGCTCTCCTAAAGAAGGTCGATCCTGTGCAGGTAAGAGGTTTATCCTTAAAGTGAACATCATCTCGTTGATCACATTTTATATTCAGTAGATTTACCTTAATATTTTCTGTAGTTGTTGATCACATCACTGACAATAGAAACCTTGCTCTGAGCGCATCATTACAAATAGAAATTTTTTCGGCTTCACTTGTGTCTGGGAAGTTTGCACAAGTATGAAAAATATCCACTTTAAAACTGCTATCCACAAACGCAGAAAACTTTGTTGTAGGCATCTCAACGGCTTGACTTATTGCAGATAGAATTTGTTACTGAATCAAGATAGTGTTACAAACATTCTGTTCTTGCAAGACGTTTAGTCATAAATTGTAGTGTCAACTTGTTGCGCACCATCCTGCGTGGTACCGTGGTACCTTAGCATCTACTGTATATCATGATGAAGCTTGTGTTTCGTCTTCACTGATCTGTGTAAAACTTTAGCGGTCATCGTCAAAGAAAGCTTTCAACAATTTAGTAAACGTTTGTGTTGTCATTCTCTTAGCTTGTTTACCATACGCTTACCGAGATGAATGCAAGCCAAGATTCGCATCGATGTTATCCGATTTCTGCTACGTCTAGTTTGGGCTAGATCGCAATCAACTATAACTTTAGTGTTCATTTCTACAAATGCAGCACTTTGGTAATACTGCTGCACTTTGCATGACGTCATACTGCATGTGGGACTGATCGCGGTTTGTCATTATCTTCACGCTTTTCATTCATTTTTCGCATTGAATAAAGTGGAGCTTTTTAGATATTGACGAGTGCGCGGAGCGAACGCACAACTGTGCCATCACTTACGGGCGATGTATCAACAGCATCGGTTCCTACAATTGCGAGTGTGTTGATGGTTATGCGGGCGATGGCCGAGTTTGTGTCGACATCAACGAGTGTTCAGAAGGTAAGGCTACATGAGGATTCTGTTTCGGAGAGCATTACAACTTTCACGTTTTTTTACTGTAGCCCCTAAGCACTTGATTGCTTTTACAATGCTAGTGTAGGAGAAGGCTTGTAACCAGCTTGGGACACCAGCGGGGCAAGGAGGTTTCTGAGAGGGGCCCGAGTTTCTAGACTATGTCCAATAGTTTTGAACTATGCCCAACACATTTTCCAGGGGGCGATAATTTTTTCAGGGGTGATTTCGCCCTCCTTGCGCCCCCTAGTTATGAGCCTGTGTAGGAGTAAACCGCGTTGCATAAACAGCGCATTGAGTTGGAAACAGTGGCAGGTCCAGTAAAAATTTAATGATGCTTACGATCAATGTTGATACAGAGAAGGTCGGGTCAGGGAACTCTGTGCATGAAAACTTTTTTTAAGATGATAATGAAAAAAACAAATTGCATTGAAAATTAAAAATGCGGGAATACAGGTTTTTGATCACACAACAAGCTTGTCTTTTCAGTCTTGAACTCAGTCATGCTTGTCGCCATGTAACGTTTCGGCAACAGAATATCTGCAGCTGGTTGAAAATCCGAATTATGCTGAATCATGCCGCGAAGACTGGGAAAAATTTCATAAAAGCATATTAGAATTAGAACATACGCTAGAATCGATAAAGGAATGCCAGGCTTACATATTTAATGTGAAATTGTGCTGTTTAAGCATCAATACTTAAATTTTCCCGATCAAAGTTGAATCATTACCCCCCACTTGCTTCACATTTCTTGAAAAGATTCACACGTTTGCGACGAAAACGCTTTGTGTACAAACTTGCCGGGGAAGTTCGATTGTCGATGCAAGAATGGATTCGAGGGGAGTGGAATCGTCTGTGTTGATATCGACGAATGTTCCAGAAACATACGCACCTGCGACAACGATGCCCAGTGCACAAATACTTTCGGTACGATCCTTTCGTTAATCTGAAGCTGTATAGAGTACCCTAACAATTACCGTGAAGTTAAAATGTGAAGCTAAATGTAGAGGGCCGGAAAGGGGGTGTACGCACTCCTAAACTTTGTCGGTAGTCACGCTGCCCGATGCAAAACAATTAAGGTTTTCACATCTGCTCTAGCAACCTTGTGAAACGTTGGGTCAGCCAATATCGAGAAAAAAACGAATAAATCACAACCTTCAGTCCTGAATTACTGATCCATAGCAAGCGTTCGGTAGCTCTTCGTTTTTGTTGATGTTGGCTAACAAGCTGTTGGACATCCGTGCCGGTGTATTATAAACTGCTGTAGCTTTGCACGAGCTAACTTTGGTAACTTTCGTACGTTGCGTTTGAACTTTCTAGGTAGTCACACGTGCTCCTGCCTGCCGGGTTTCACAGGCAATGGACAGCGGTGTCAAGACATTAACGAATGCTCAACGAACGTTTGCTCCAATATTGTCGGAGCGACCTGTACAAATACACACGGCTCGCACTACTGCAAGTGCAAAACTGGCTTTGAGATTGTAAGTACGCAGGAAATGTTTGAAATGTAGTTTCCACAGGCATGGGATTAATTTTAGCAACAGATATAGGTTCTGCGCAGAAAAAGCATGTTTCGAATGCATGTTTTTGCCTTGTTTAGGTCTGTAAAGAAACGTAAAAAACAAAGAAATTAAATCTAATCCAAACGCGTGATTTTATTATCACGCAACAAAAAGTTTCACAATTTTTGAAACTCTTGTGTCCTGAAAAACGTTACAGTGAAATATTCCATTTAGAAAGATTGCATTAATAGTTGTCCAGCGACTTAGTTTTTCAGAACAAAATCATTTTGTGGATTTAAATCAATACCGATGGAGGTTTAGTTTTTGGGTGATTGATGAAAAATTGTCAGTTTATCGATATTACAATAAACATAAAGAACTGTACGTAGGTAAAAGTATGGTTTTCCTGGGACAAATCGTCTTCCTGGGAAAAGAATGGCCGCTGATTTGTTATCAGAATTAACAATCTCAGTAGTTTTAACCAGAACTTCCAATGGTATTTATCGGAACAACAAGATATCTATTTTTTAAACCGAAATTATAATTATAAAATACAGGTCTTAATTGTTTTGCACTGAGAGGGAAGTTCAAATTTTTTAACTGGTATCATTTTAGGATAGATTAATGCAAAGAAAAATATGGGGCTCTGCTTCGTTTCTAAGTTCACTGCGTTGGTCAGTGCTCTCCGCGATAGTATTTATACAGTTTTTGTTCAGTTGATTTCGCTTTCACGATATCGAAGAATTATTGTGAGTTAATTTGGGTATATTTCAAGTTAACTTCGTCCATTCGTCAAATTGCTAGTGTTGGTTAACGTAAAGTTACCTGCGTTTACACGTTGAATGGATTTCCGGTCCATTGTTAATTTTTTTTCCTATATCGACAAGAATAGTTTGATTTCACTGTTACGTACAAGTTCCTTCTTCCTAGGTTACACAGTTAAGTTTGATCTTCTTTAAAATATGACCATTTAGCTCAAGAGTCGATTAATTATTTGTCTTTCGTCTCTGTTTGTTGTAATCTTCTGTTTGTTGTAACCTTCGAGACACAAATCGAGTAGTAGAGTCACAAGCCTCTCGGGTTTGAGTCGAATCAGATACATCTGAAAAAGTTTCGATTCGAGTCAAAATATAGTTAATTGGTCGTGACAGAGTCAAGTCACAAAAAACACACTGATTTGCAAGCCAAGCTCCTGTCATGGCCAAATAAAAAAATTGGATATGTTTACCATTTCTTGTTTTTGGCTCAAATTTAGTCTTTGCTCAGGCAAGGTTTTGAAGTCTTTTCGCATAATATGTTACTCGAGCCATTGTATCTTTGTTGTCGGACGTGACTTAAATCGACTCTACTAAATAAAAATCGAGTGGATTCGAGTCATAGATTCGAGTCACGCAATTGCTGTCATTTCTACAGCTGCATACGTGTTTTTCATAGTATCTTGTCTTTTAAGTTACCTCAGTAAAATCACATAAACCTTCACGTCTGAACCGTAGCACAACCACTGTTTTCCAGCCGGTGGTTTTTCTGATATCTTCACCTGACTCTGCACTCTGCTTATCTATTGCTTTGCAAGAGCTCGTTTCTTCCCTTGCTGTTAGTAACTTTGGTTTTTGGTTCCCTTTGCCACATTTGCAATGTCAGCCCGTGCAACAACTACAGCAGCTTTACTTCTTGAAGTTATATTGAAACGTTTTAATACCGGTAGTCCTGGTATAAATGCTTCAAACGCGAGGTAAACGCGAAGCAAATTAGCGCCACTGCTTTTTTTGCAGAGTTTTCACATCGTTTAGCTTGTATTCCCGCTTTTGTTTCCGACTACTTTCCTGCGAAGCTTAGTTTTATGTCTCCGCTTTGATTCTAATAAACTTATCCGTGTAAAACGCGAGCCTAAAAATGTTGTCATGATTTATAAGCTTTTTTAATCTTTGTTGGTGGGCGGCTTGCTCTGGTGCAGATTTGTGGCGTGTTTTGGCTTGCTTATGAAACGGTAGAATACTTCTCTAGCTCAAAGTTCACTCCAAGGAAATCTCTTTCCTTACCTTCATGTCAAAATCATTTTCCAATTTTCCAATCCTTTGTTTTTGATCAAGTACTTGCTGCGGTCATGACACTTTGAAAAGCGCCGCAAAATATACATCCCATTCAGCGTTCTGATATATTTGGACTTTTTCAGTTGTGTTAACGATAAGTTTATATTTTGGAGAGATTGGCATCAGACAGCGAGGAGTAGGCCGGAAAAACGTTTGTTTGTGTGAAAATTTAAAATGTATCTCAACGATATCAAAATGCGTCATATTTTATAGGAAGCAATAGCAATGAATACCATGTTGTTTTAATCTTTGTTTGTTGTTTTTTTCGACTATTTTTGATCAAGACAGACGATCAACGTTTGTGCCGATTATTGGCCAAACATCTTCCTGTGTACAGTTTCAAACACATCTTTGTCTGTCAAAGATACAATGCTTGCCATCTTAAGTTAGCTGATCCGCCTCGACTGTAAAACATTTTTAGCAAGAAATGTAATTTAATTGTCGTAAAGAGATCAATATGTGTTACAGACAGAAACTGCCAATCAAAGGCAATGCACGGATGTCAATGAATGCACTTCAATGGCCTCACGAGGAGAAAAAATATGTCATTCCGGCTCAACATGTTTGAATACGTTGGGAAGTTTCTCTTGTGACTGTGGAATTGGACTTTATAGCGACGGCAGCGCCTGCCAGGATATTAACGAATGTTTAACCAATCCCTGCACAGAAACTGGAACGCATTGTGTTAATAACCAGGTTGGTACAAAAAGGTTTATTGATCAGTCATAAAATTTTCCCGAATTGTGTTCAGCTTATAAATGTCTTAACACACATGTCTACATTTTCTGTAGACTCCAGAAGTATATTTAGTGGACGTTTATTTTGCAATTTTCAAAACTGCACTATTCAAGCAGAAAACAACTTATACAGTTTTCCAGAAACCTGCACCGAAACTACGTCATTTGGGTTACGAAACAGCTCCTTCGTTTTTTACAAAAGCAAATTTCCTTGAAACATTCCTCTGTAGGATTGAAAATTCCCCTGAAAGGCTTCCCTGTAGGATTAAAAACAATCCCCTGTAGAAACGTGAAAAACCTTCTCTAATAATTGACAGATCAGCTCTTGCAATATATGACATGGAAACTTGAAGTTTGTTGCGTTTCTCCTCCTATAAGCTGTTTATTTTGTTTATAGCATATAAAAAGTAACTTCCTTTTCCCTATCACCTTTTTACCTGTCGTTAATTTCTTCTCACTCAGTAAAATTTGCTTTTTTCTTGGGATAATCTCGGCTCCGCTTGATATCTTGAAAACATTTTTTAACAGAACAGGAAAAAACACTCAGGCTAAGGTTTTACACGTTTCGTTTCGTATCTTCGTGTTAGCCGCTGCCCACGCTGCAGAACGCATCCTGGCGGCGAATTATGCTGCTCGACAAATCGCCTTGTCTTGCTGCGTAATGATGCGTATACTTTGTGTTGTGATAATCACTACCTATTTGTTTGTGTTGCACAAACGATAATGCCTAATGAAAGCGCAAACAGCTGATTACCAGTTTTTATCCCAAACTCCCAGTGGTACAAAAATTGCAAACCTTACTCTGCCACATTTTATTTAAATTTTGGTCTCGTGTCTCTTTGCGAGTTTTAAATAAAAAGCCTCTTGAAATTTTGGGTCAGATGTGAAACTGCTTGAAGCATGCTGCTTGTGGCTTTGAATTCCCCTTCAATACATTGCTTACAAGCATTCCGCTTAAATTTTTTCCGTACATGTGTACGTGGGACTGACTAGAGGTCTGGCATATCTTTTGCAAGCCTTTTTTTTCATGATCAAGCTTGTTTTTGCTCGTTTTTACGTTAGTACTGTACTTCTGACGGTCTTTTTTCAGAAGTACTATCACGTGGAGGTAGTAGGAGCTGTTCAATGCTATTTCACTTGGGCATCATATGGGTAACATATTGTGCGCCTGTGTCTCTGCGCTATTGCAAGGGTGTGTGTAGAAAATATAACTACAAAAAATCTCAGAAAATCTCTTATAAAAAACAAGTTTTTAAACTTGTTTTTTGAGTAATAAGTGCTAGATGAATTTACGTTTTTTTTTCTCTGAACATGGCTGCAGACCTTCGGGACGCAAACAGTTTCAAGGCTAGAACTAGTAATTATTACTGAATCTTCATTTCTTTGCAGGGTAGTTACACATGTGACTGCTCACCAGGATACGTACGGGATGGAGATGTTTGCTTTCCTGTCCAAGTCGACCAGTGCAATGCAACCTGCAGTGGTTTGCACAGCGTTTGCCTGGCTGGCGGTGAATGTGAATGCACAGCAGGTGAATGAACTCTTCTTTCAGACACGCTGCAAGTATCATGGTCTGCTTTGTATCGACTATCATGTAGCTGTTATATGCATTTGATCACGATTTACATGCAAAACACTCGTGGATTTCTGTTTTTTACCACTTATTGTCGCTGCATTACGCATGCTAAAAAAGTTGAAAATCCTTCCTGATATTTTTATCTTGTTTATCGATTTACCACGCTTAGATCGTGTTTTTGCAGCGGTGCGTTCAAAACAAAATTTCAACCAATAATTTAGATTAAAGTCTCGAATGACTTACAAATCTCCAAACTTAAAGAGCCAGTTCACATCGTTGAACTGCTCTCTATCACTCAGGTTATCAATTCACGGTCGACTCCTGTGTCGATGTGGATGAATGCACAACAGAGACTCCCTGCTCCATGCAGGCCGACTGCTCGAACTCCGATGGAAGTTATGCTTGCTCGTGTCATCTTGGATATGCACCAGATATACATGGCGTTTGCATGGACCTCGACGAGTGTTCTCAACAAAACATTTGTTCCGTTTACTCTGAATGTGTTAACACGAAAGGTGAGACTGTTGCTGGACTCATGCAGCGTTCAGTAAAAATCTTGAGCTATTTGCCAAGTTTCCATCGATGCTAAGGAGTTCTTAAGTTAATCTCTTTAAGCAGTCAAAAGCTTTACTTAAACTATGGATTTAATGTACTTTGTACTAAACTTTCAATGAAAGTTTTCAAAATAAACGCCTGAAAGAAACGTTTCACTTATGCAAAAACAGATAAATAAATTTAATTTAAATAGACCTCTTCTTCTTTGATGCAATGACCTGTTTGCTGCAGTAGTTTTGGTTAAAATAATATACAGTACCTTTCATTGCAGGCAGTGGATCCATTCCAAATTTGTTTGAAGAGTGATACATCTCGCATCTGACTTATTGGCGCTAGGCCTATATGTACGTCTAACTAAGCCTTCAGGCATATTTTCAGGGAGTTACTTATGCGAGTGTCTCAAGGGATACACAGGAAACGGTGACGTCGCATGCGTTGACGTGAACGAATGCGTCACTTCACCTTGCGACAGCAACGCGCAATGCTCGAACGTGATCGGAAGTTACGAATGTCAATGTCACTCCGGATTTGCTGGTAACGGATTCAAGTGCAACGACGTTGACGAGTGCGGTTCGGGCGCTGATAGTAAGTGTCAGGTTTCAGGTGACGTGTGAAAGATGCATGAACTTAAATTGAAGGATATCAATGTTGCAGAGGAGGGAAACTGAAATGAACTGTAACATTCCAGCGGCAGAAAAGAAAACTGTTTGAATATCCAAGGGTGGCACTTGTCAGTGTTATTTTGTTGTTTGAAAGACTTTCCAAAACCTAAGAATCTTCTTGATTCTATGTTAATTGTGAGCATACGCGCATTCCAGCAGGTTCTTACATTTAGCTGTTAAGTTGTTGTTGTTTACTGTGATAAAACGCAACATAGGTGCAGGAGAAGGCAAATTTTTGAGGGTAAGCAAGATTTTTGCCCAAATTTTTCCAAAATTGCCTGAAAATTTTTTGGGCCACTTTTATGCGACTTTCATGTAAGTTTGGGCGCCATTTTTATCAAATCAAAGCAAGTTGGGCGCCATTTTGTTCGTATTTTTAGGGAGTTTGCCCAGATTTACAGATATTTTTCGAAGGTTTTCGCAAATTTTGCCCAGATTTCCACTGATTTTTCTAGGATTTTCACCAAATCAAAACCTTTGGGGGTGCACTTGTACCCGCTGCACCCCCGCCTCCTACACCACTGAAGCACAATGTGTCTAAAGAAGCCATAAGCCTTGAAGTAAGTACTGAGGTGTAAGCAGGGCGACACGCACATGATGGGACACCCAGGGTAACTTAGATCTGCTGGTACTTTCATCTAATAACATGACAAGCCCTCGTTTTCCGGAAAACGTTCCAAGGACTACAACATTTTGACAATTTTAGAAATATCTAAAGAGTGACCAAAATGTTTTTAATGATTGCATAGTCTTAGAATCAGATGCTTGTGGGATACGGCTCTCCCACAGCAATGAGAATTGGGGATCTGCCGGTATGTCTCTAAGATGCGCTAGGGTCCAACTGGACGTGTTTGAAGTGTTCCCAGTTGTTTCGTTCATTGCATTTCGTAAAAGATAATTTGCAAACCCCGAACATTCAAACACAGTTATTTGTCTGAGTTGCACACCACGAGCCTTTTTTGTCTGTAGATCTGTTCATATCTAAAAACTTCCGCTTTCGGGTCAAGCAGCATTGCTACTTTTTTCTGCGCAGCATTTGATTCATTGGAGGTTCGAAAAAATTGTCAAGTTTTTAACCTTGCTTTTTACTCTTAAACGCACAATTTCCAAAAGCATAAAATATTAAAAATTTGACTTTGTTTATAAGGTATTTATCTGTGTTAATCGAGGTAATGGAAAAAGCCATGTACTTGGGTGTATGATTAGTGATCACGACCAATGTTTGCAGTGTGCAACGCGAACGCGAGATGTGTGAATTCGCCCGGGTCATACCGATGCGAATGCAATTCTGGATTCACCGGTGACGGGCACAGCTGCAGCGATTTGAACGAATGCTCCAGTGCTGGTTCGTGGACTTGTGTTGCTTTTCAAAATTAGGTTTTCACCATCAAGTTTGTGTTAGGAAAATTCGATTACTGCTGCGTATGCTACGGCAGTACGCACCGCCAAAAATTTATCGCACTATCAGTTTGTTGTCGTAGTATCTCAAAGAAAATCAGTGCTGCATGTTGTCTCCTAACAAAATGATATAATATTAAACTTGGCGCCAACCGTCATGGAAAGAAGGTAAGTAGCTGATGGCAATCATAAAGAAAGTACATGGGTCCGACAGCGAGAAACGACGCAAACCTCATTATTTCATATTATTTGTGTGAATGCAATTAACGACTCACCGACGGTATTGCTGCTAGTTGGAGCGGTTGAGTTTAGCCCAAGCAACGCTGCGATTAGTCACTCACTGGCAGTTGATCGACGACGCTGCCTTTTGATTGAGTGCCACATCGAACTATGGCAGTCTCCATGATTTCTAGAAGGGCAATAGGATTCCTTCAGGGCTTTCACCCGCTTTATCGACCGGGTTCCCCGGAGCTGAACCTGTAGCGGTTATCCTTTCATTTACTGCAGAATGAACAACAAAAGATTTTTGCTTGTGGAAATGTTCACTCAAGCCGTATAAACATTTTTCGTCGGAACCGTAATAAAAAATGTGAAATAGGCTGAAGTTGAAGAAAGTAGGAGTCTAATCAAGACAAATCATTTCGTCGCAGTGAAGCGAAACGGCAGGGCGTGGTTTGTAAGTGCTCAATTTTAGCGTGATTTCATAACTGAAACCATGCCAAGTTGCAAAAGTGCTGTGATTCTAAGAATATTGCTGTTCACAAACCAGCATTTTTGTTTTTCGGAAAGGCTCCCAATCTTACCACACTAAAGTGATTGGATCAATTAAAAGAGTGGTGTATTGTCTCAACTTTGCGCATGTGTTTCATCCCAGTGATCTAACTACTGCAGTTGGTCAAAACCGAAACATACAGAAAACTTAAACTCTAAAGACACATCAAAACGCTTTTGACAATATCTTCTAATATTGCTGTGCCTTGCGCATTTGCCTCGGAAGCATGGCTTATGTGAGATTTTGACAATGTGAATTTGCCGAGCGAAATACCTTGAAAACTAAGAAATGCGCAAATGCATGTTATCTGAAGCAAAACCACAATTCCGGTAAGAATATGTTTTAAACGAAAAGTTCGCAAATTCCTTGCACCACCGTCACCACAGCCCGTGCGATGGCGTACAATTAGGGCAAAGTGAATTCCGAGCCTTCACACCCAGTAGCTGCTTTGATAAACTACTGAGTTTGGCAAAAGGCAGTCAATTGCCGTAATTTTACAAAATTATCATCGTAAGCAGATTTCATGGCAATGCTTTTTTCTGCAGAGTCGTGTCCATCAACTAGCCAGTGCGTCAATACCCCAGGATCCTACTATTGTCTTTGCAACACTGGCTACAGAGGCGATAACTGTGACGACATAAACGAGTGTGAAGATAGAAACAACCGCTGCCCGAAAGACGCGACTTGCGAAAATACCCTGGGAAGCTACACTTGCAACTGTCCGACTGGATGGCGATGGAATGAACCCGACCTCGCTTGCTTGGACATCGACGAATGCGCGTTCGCCTCGTCATGTGCAGATGACAATAGTGTTTGTGTGAACACGGATGGTAGCTTTACATGTCCGTGCGCTTTCGGGTACGAGCTTGACGAGTCTGGGGTCAAGTGCCGCGACATCGACGAATGCCTGATTGACAGCAAAAGTGCGCTGTGCTTGGCTTACGGCAGCACTTGCGTGAACACAGGAGGCGGTTTCAAATGTGAGTGTCCAGTCGGTTTTTACTTCGGGTTTACCGGATGCGTTCCTGAAGGAGAGCTCAACTGCGACATCGAGTGTCCACCATTCTCGACGTGCGTGGCGAATGGCACGTCGTATGAATGCGAGTGTCTCAGCGGTTACTACCCATCCGGAGACTTTTGCTTCGGCGAAGATATTGCCTGCAAAGCTGGATTTGCCCCTGAAAGTGTGGTCTGCGCCGCGGTGGTAGCGACTTGCTCTTCTTTGACACTGACCGCCGTGCTCTTCTTCATGTCTTTGATTTGCAATCTAATCGGCATCGAGGTTGTTTGAAGAAATGCAAAACAGTCTAAAATTTCACGTGATCTGATTTTTCTGACCGCATGCTACGAATTGGAACAATTACAGAAATGTCGTTGCTGTTTAATCTTGTGTGGTCAAGTTCCTTGTATAATGTTTTTGTTGACACACAAATCATTTGCTCAGAATATGCAATAGTAATTTTATTGAATCAATTTTCCAAAGGTCAAAATTATCTTCGAAAACAATACAGTAGTTTGGGAAATTAACTTTTTTTCTAAATCAAAATGAAATTATAAGGAATGCAAATTCAACCCTTTTGCAAAGGACATCAAATAATCAAGATTCGTACTCCTATCAAATCCTATGAAACAACATTATCGTGGATAACCAAATTGTCAAAAAGCTGCAAAAGTATTTACACAAAGCAACTTTGCTTATAGAAAAATGTAGAGATTATTTATGCAGCAGTTATTAAGGAAAAACATTTTGCGTTACGCGTACTCTTATAAGAATATGTAACCTTATTGTTAAATGCGCGCTATTTTCCATGTTAATTTTTTCGTAAACGCAATTTTCAAATATATGCCGTACGCAGAAACAAAGCTCATGTATCTATAAGAAATTCACTGTTGTCAAAGTGCGCTGCTTGCAAATTTCCCGTTGTATTCATGAACAGAGAGCAACAGCGTTGCATGGAAGCTTCTTGCAGACGTGTTGGGTAAGAAGCAAAGCATTTCAGAGATAGAATTCATCCATACAGTTGTTGGTGTGGTTACTAAGATAAAACATTGAGTATTTTGTTCTGGGCCTACAGGAACAGGAAATAATATGAAACTAAAAAGTAAAACATTTACATGGATCTTAACAACTGAAGCGTAATCGTTCCCTCAAGCGCACTATTTCTTGATAAGAAAACAATTCAAGACTTCATGGTATAACATACCATTTGCTGCGGCAAGAATTGATTTTTATCATTGTATCTGCATTCGTCTTCAATAAAAAAATTGAACAAACAAACTTTGTCTGCTCAAGAATGATCAAGAATTAACCGCGGTGTGTCCTAAAAATTATTTGGGTGGAACTATCTGCGAGCTCAGGTTTTGAATGCATGAAAGATACATATTGATGTAAACATTTATCGTGAACTACTTACAAGCCATTAAATATCACAAGTAAAAATTGATAACAGTCTGACACCTATTATATCTCTCAAACGTGTTTCGTTGTCAAGCCAGGACTTGCAACTGAGTACAACAGAAAACATGTGAGACTGTAAGGCGTATTCCAGCAGTGTAGACCGTTGTTGAGACAGTCTTTCAAATCATGACGATTTTCTCCAGTTTATTTTTGCAAAGCAGCTGCGCAGTGCACGAGAATAGAAGAGAGAACGGTAAGTCCACAGGATATTGTGATCATTATCTTTGTTGGCAGGCTTGAAGGATTAGCGTCATCGAGCTGGAATGAAAATAAAATATAAATACGTCTTGATTTCCCAAAACTGTGAGATAGACGTTTTTCAGAGATTGAAAACGTTTCAGAGGGGCGTGATCTTTTTGGATCAATTGAAAAATTAGTTGTGGTAAAACTATTCTGCATTGACGCCCTGTGTAATTTGGACTACCAGAAGGCTTGCAAAATAGGTTTGCCAAAATTTTTCTCCAAATTTACTCAAATCAATTTTGCGATTCGGCGTAATCCACCTTATATATAATATTAGAATATAGGAAAAAAGTAATTTGAAAGAACGGCATGAATATCTGTAACTTTTTGCTGTTACTGGGACAAAAACAGATTTTAAAACAAGTTTTTATAGGTTCTAACGACATAACGTAGGCATTTTGGATTTATTGCTGACACGAAGCACTAAATTTTCATGCGAATTGCATCATATAATGTGATATAATGTGAAAGTATTTTAGTACCGGATATTTTGATGTGAAATGTAGATTTGCACCTTTCTACAGGAGAAACCATGCTTCTGTATTTATGAAAATGAAATCATGTGGAGAAAACGCGGAAGAAATAAGGGGAAAGTAGGTGTTGTTCGGTAAAAAAATGTTATCGTTTCCTTCATAAGCAATTTCGAATTTCCTTCATAAGCAATTTTTTTTCGAATTTCCTTCATAAGCAATTTTTTTCCTTCATAAGCAATTTCGTAAGCATTTCCTTCATAAGCAATTTCGAAAAACACGTATTTCGTAAAACCCGTGCGTGAAGTTCAGCATTTTAATTTCATAACTCTCTGCCATACTTGCAATTTTCACTGAAATAGAAAGATGTATATCCATGGTCGGATTCAATCAACGATACTGTAGGTTCATTTTTTATAGCAATGTGGATAATAAGGACCATCAAATTCATAGTCAAAGTTTCATGTTTAATTGTTCACACGGACTTGTTTATTGTGGTCTTGCGACCTATCCAGCTTACCGCTATTACACCAGGGTCCGAAATGTGTTCAGAAACAGTGTTGTTGAAATGTTATGTTACCTACTCTCTACATGCTCCAAATACACAAGAAGCTCATATATGTCACTTTGGCAAAAGTACAAAATGGTTTAACAAATGGCTGTACGGCAGTGGCGTAGCTAAGTTCCGCCCGGGGCGAACCACGAAAGTGCCGCCCTTTCCAACCCTCAACTTTTCTTACAAAATGTAAAATGAAAGAACATCATGCTTCGTGCTTATTCAAAGATATAAGGATTAATAAATCAGTTTGAAAATAACGATCAAACACTGACAACTGAAATAGATCTTGTTTTTCATTGTCGATCATGAGTCTTGCTTTTTCTGCTTGTTGCCATCTTTCTCATTGTTAATTTGTCTATTTTCTCCTTGCGCTGCACATACATATCGTCAAATTTTCTTCCCTGTTGGTTTTTAATCTCCGTTAAGCAGACCGTATGGCTCTTCAATGGTTTACTCATTCCAGGGGATCAAACGAAATAACTAAGAGTGATGGCAGCATACCTACTTTACAGATGTAAACATTTATGTATGTTAAAATATCGCGTAGTATCCCCGCCGTACTTATCTAAAAAAAGACTTTTGGGCAAACATTTTATCAGTTTGTTCACTTCACAGCCATATCTTGTGTTTTTAGACTAGCCTACCAGTCTAGGGTTTCTAAATACACAAATTTAAGAGTTAGAGCTTTAAAAACTTTTAAAAATTCATTTAAAAATAATAACGAAAAACTAGAATTTTGAAATTACTTTCAAAAATTAAGTTTCATCAGCAAACTGCCGCCCGGGATACCAGCCCCCTCTTGCTACGCCAATGCTGTAGGGAAATCTTTGGTAAAAGCTCGGAACTATTTGATGACACTTACAGAAGCAATTCGCACAAAGGTTAACTCATTAGCACAATCAGCAATTTGTTTTGCAGAATTTAAAACATTAACGGATTCCTGAAAAGCGCTTATCTTTCATTGTTTATCATAATACGATACCAACACCTTTTCTGGATCTTTCAGCAGTCCGACGAAGAAATCAACATTGCGAAATGTAGCGTCGAAGAGGGCATACTTAAATTTGCACTTTCTTTTTGATATTGCCGTCTCGACGCAGAGGCTTAGATGGTCGTAGGGTCTATAACAAGTTAAAAAGACATAATGACATTCTAGAACGTAAAGCCCAAACTAAAATTTATGCTGAAATATCAGGAGTATTGTAAGCAATTGTTTTAAAGCTCCTAACAAGTAATGATAGAGAATTTGGTTCTAGGACTACAGCCACGTAGATATCTTCCATCGGGACAATTGCCATTGCACAGCTACCACCCAGACATCTGCCATCTAGGACAACGGTCACCCTGGAAAGCTGCAACCTAGGGCAATCACCATCCAGGACAACTGCCACTTAAAGTCATATCGAATTCTCTGTGTTTGTTGCCATTAAAGCCATTTAACTACACTGCTGCTTTCATGTCAAAATATTTAAAATCACATATTTTTACAAAAACAATTTTTTCACCCTCCAACACCTCTAAAGGACCTTCACTTGAACTTGGATACTTTTGTGGGGAGAATGTCGTAACGACATCATAACATGTTCATTCATAATTCAGTGCCAATTTTAATTTTTATGAGGCGTTTCAATTTCTTCACAGCAGAATTCCGTTATATACATTTGGGCATGGTATTTATTCCACGCACCTATCAAATTCATTTCAAACCTGCAGTTCACGTTCTGTGCATTGCTATGCATTTGCTTTAGACATGCGAGTTATATGGCAGTAACAGCAATGTTCCAAATCACTTTTGCTGCACTACCTCTTATGTTGAAACATTCTTACCGTAGCACAGTGGTTTCCAACCTCCATGCCGCGAGAACTCCTCTACGTGTGGCAACGCGATAATGTAAACTGAACTTGACAGCTCGTGCGTGATGTGTGAAAAGCATGATCCTTGGTAGCAGTTGTCCGGGCGACGATTGTGCTTAGTTGGGAGTTGTCCTAGGTAGCAGTTATTTGGGTGGCAGCTGTCCTGGGTGGCAATTTTCCTTGGTAGCAGTTGTCTCGATAGCAGTTGTCCGGTGGCAGTTATTTGGATGGCAGCTGTACTGGGTGGCAATTTTCATTTGTGGCAGTTGTCTGGACAGCAGTTGTCCTGTGGCAGTTGTTCTAGGTCACGGTTGTCGGATGGCAGTTTCTAGATGGCTTTTGTCCTGATACAAGAGAATTTCCAACCACGAAATTGCGATTTTGTGGTATTTTAGCAAAAGGAAAAAAGACACAGCAACCGTTGGCAATGAAATGCTGAATGTATTGCAAAACTACTCGAGTGATTTCACTTACTCGAAAATGTCAATGAAGTGGGATGGAGGATAGCGGCCTTTAGATTTCACTTGTTTTTCGAAGGTCGTTCTGCACCGATTAATATCTTCTCCATAAATTGATGCGTTAGCACAACCATGCTTTTCTGCGAGCGAAGCACCGGAAAAACCTGGCAAAAACAGTGGTGTGGTTTGAAGAAGAACGACAGGGAGTTCAATAATATTAATTTTTTTACGGCCCGCCAGCGATATTACACAATTCATGCGACCCGCAATGGTAAATGAGTTCCCCGCTCCTGCTTTAGATTGACAACCACGCACACACGGTTTATTAATTTCCAAAGCAATAGACATGTTCCAGTGTGTACTTACTTAGTTGCCAGTTATATTGTCAAAAGAAAATTGCTTTGTGCTCGTGTTCTGCAAAAACGTTTTGATGAACATTATGAATGCAACCATTCTGAATTTATCAAGATGCAGAACTTTTCCGGGGTTTTAATTGAAATTGGGCCCTATAGAGCATGAAACTACGCATGTTAAAAATGCTTTGTTGCTCTGTTGCCTTTTCGTAGAAGGTATGGGAAAGTCCTCACACTTGTGTTCCTTTCTCCCCATTCGTGCCTGCGACCGTTTGATCCTGACCTCTTACCTTACCTTGCAAAGTTCGTTGAGTGACACGTGGGGTGCATGCAAAACATAACTGTCTCGCAAAAATATCTAATTCACTTAGAGCCTGCAATCTCCTTATTCTCAGTAATTAAAAGTTCTGCCGACCTGACCATTTTATTGATGAACTCATAAAAACGTTGGAAAGGGCTGGGTATCAGTTGTTAATGAAGCCGCGCTAACAAAAAGACTGCATGTATGGAAACACCACTCTGGATATAGGGAACGGTTCGATTTATTAAGTACATTACTTAGGTTCAAAAGTGAAAGTAAAAAACATTTAGTACAAACTGAATTTTGCCGCAATAAGTTTGCAAAGAGGATTTTTTTGTCTTTTTATTATATTTTCTTTGATTTTAGGCATTTCCGGCTGATGATATTAGCAACAATTGAACTCACTTGTTTTGATGATGAGGTCCTAGGAATTACAAGATCCAGCTCTTGGAAGAATCTGAGAAAAACGATCGCCTCATTGCTATAAGTTTCCTCACCCGTAACGCATGAGTTAATCAAACGTCACTTCTAGGGTAGGTCGAATAAAAGGTCTTTGCGCTACGTAAGCCGGTTACCAAGAAAAGTAGACTCCCCGAAACCCCTGACAAGTCGACGTGTGCTGAACTGCAACACCTGAGACTATTGAAACAAATGTAAATCAAGTGTATATTCTCATATGCATTCCGTCCCATCTTAAACACTGGCAAATATATACACCTATCTTATTTGCAACTACAGACACCTACACCTGTATTTGCTATTTCAATCTTCATATATGTTTTCTTCATATCGCACCCATCCTCGCTAGTATCAGTCTTTGCATCCGCATGGGATACGGTTCCATTTTGAGAAAGTTGTGAAATTTTAACTTATTTTATCTGCGTGTCTGCAACACAGCATGATGGTTACAGTAAACTGTGCTTTCCGGCGTGTATATTGCTGTCGGCATGCACCTCGTAGCAATAGCATAGTTCAAAACATCATTCTACGCCTGCAAAATGAACAATTGGCCACTGTTGTTTTGACACAAGTGCACATCCGAAGAAGTACCCTTCAAGCCATATTGAGCAATACAAAGAATCCAAAAAAACCTTTCTTTGTTGTTCTCAATGTGTTTTGAATGCCATAGTTTTGAATTGTCGCGGTTTACAAATTCATAAAGAAAACAGGAATTAGGGAAGTTTAAACACGTCTTACCTTCGAAGTTTGTAGCATTCGCAAAATTGGAAAACAAATCGAAGCAAAATATGTTGAAAATCAAGGAGATTGTGCGCATTGCTTTTTCACAAAACACCTGCTGATATTGCAAAAGTCTCTGAATGGCCAATAAATGCAAAGTATTACAGTACTTATGAAAACGAGGCAGGCCCTTTTACCTCTGGGTTAGAAATTTACGTTTTTTTGTTGTTTAAAAGAACAATTCATCCTTACATTTTCAACTAAAATATACTCGTTTACTAGTTTGCACCTAACTGAAGAATTTGCAACTTTGTAAAATGCACTTTTTTGGTTCATTGCACTCTTGACTTTTAAACCTCTGTGAACCATACTTGAAATCAAGCAAATCTAGCAAAAAGCAAATTAGATTTTTCTACATGCTATCGCAACTTTACAAAATTTACACCAAAAAGAAGCGGATACACGTTTTCATAAAACGTAGTAATTTTCAAAAAGCTGTCCTAAGTAACTATTTTCACAAAGTCAAGCATCGATTTCGATGGGAAAAATTAACGGTTCTTGTGATATTTTTTTAAACTGAATTTTCTGCTTTGTCACCAAAGCAAAACCTAATTGAAATTCTGGTCAGTCCTTTATGACCCACGAACAGAAATCATCAGTGATTTTACAGCACGCCTTAGCGCATTTCACGCATTGTTTATTCGAACGAAAACCTATAAATAATTTTTTTTGTGGCGTTGCACAGTGAAAACAGTAAATAAACCAGTATAACATATTCGACAATTGTTTTTCAAGTTTATGTTTTAAATTTAGTTTAAATGTCATCACAATTGTTGGTCGTATCAACCGCTAACCAATGCTAGGCCTACCTTTGCTAATAGCAAAACATAAATTTCGTCTCTTTGAAACAAGAGAGTTTTGTATTAAAAACAGGCATAAACAAAGATTTTAGTGAAATTTCTCACTGAAACCCTTTGAAATTTTAACAGACTTACTTACACACTCACTGGAACGAGCACTTTTATCTTATCACATGAACAAAAATACGTATAGCCCGAAATCAGGCATTGCTTATCCTAGGCTTCAATTAAAAATTTATAGCCGTCGCTGACGTTTTTCTGTGACACGGTCCGTGGACTAATTTATTGATTTTGGGCTCTTGCTTGCACTTGCACCCCACATCGATTATATCACATTTTCCCTTATCTGTTTGCCTAATTTTTGTTTTTTTGCTGCTCTTGCTTTCACTTACCGCAACACCATCGATTATGATGCTGTAAGCAAAAGAGTTGCGTCACTCACAACTGAAAATATAGGTTGGAATAATAATGGTACGCATATTGTTGCACAATCAACAGAAGTTATTTAGATTCTTCGTGTGGTAAAAATTTCAAACTTTTCCACCTTCTGGGTCGCTCATGGGTTGTTTCCTACTTGTTTACATTCAAGTGTTGGAAATAATTTCAAAGTCAATTACCTCATTTGCAGTTGAGCGTTAGGTTTTTCCTGCCGTACCCCGGTCCTTGTGCTTCTAAGAAGTTTTAAAGCATATTTAACGGAGTTTCTAAAGAAAACCCGACATTGTCGCGCGATAATTTATTTTTTTTTATTATCATGTGAAATCACCGCCCTCGTGTCGCTTTCCCTTCGAAAGTGCCTAGCCAGTTACTCGCGGAGCGACACGTTCGCTCTTCCCGTGGAAAGAGCTGGGCATTTGCAGTTATAGTGAATACATTAGTGCTTTAATGTGTTGTGTATTCTCAATGTTTAATTCCCACTAATCTTCCACTTATGATTCAACGCGATGTACTTGTTTGCCAACAGTCCATCTGTTGACGCGTTAACCTGCAAACCTACATCGCCGCAGCTGGTCGCTGTTTCCTGTGCGCATGCGACGCCGAACGCTCTTGTTCGCCGTCAATTTGCTTCGACCCGATTAACTTTGCGTTGTTCGACAGACTGAATTCACATTCTAGTGCATTGGAGGTTGTTTGTATATCTGAACACACAGTAATCGAAAGAATCAATCAACTAAGAGTGCTACTGAAGAAGAGTTATTTACGGACAAAGTGGTGAGAGCCTTTAAATTCGCCTTGCACTGGCTTGGCAAATTCATGACGTCAGGTTGATTATTTGGGAGAATGACCTGTGCTCTTGCAACAACTACTGCCGGTTGACCCTTCAACTAGTAGGGATCTCTGTGGAATCGTAATCAACCGACTAAATACGGCACCGCAACCAACATAGAATCTTACAGCAGTGTGGTAGAACAGAATTATCAAAACACAGGTAAAGATATATTGAATAAAACCAAGTTATGATTTTCCTGCTTTCATTTGGCTGTTGGTGAACTCAAAAAGAAATCAAAATTTTGTTTCAGTGAAGGAGAAAACATACAGTTTCCCACATGTCGAGGCAGTGGTGTGGGTGTGCAGGGGTGAAAGCACACCACCGAAAGTTTTGATTCGTCACATATTCGAGACAAATATCACAAAAATCGTGCACAGACGTTTGGGCATTATCCAACAATATTAATGAAATTTTTTTTGTTATTGAGTGTATAAAGGAAAGTTTATTATGCCAGAGAAAACACATTAAATAACCTATATTTAAATACAAGAAATTGTTTCTTGCAACTTCGTGTTTTAGTTTGAGAAGAGTTGATGAGTAGCTGACTCACTTTAATGTTTGGGCAAAAATGTTGCAATTAAGGCAACTCTCAGGCCAATACTTTTGTCACCCAGTCTGCTCCCAATATGGAAAAAGATCAATCATATTCAAACGCCCAAGAATCTGGCAGCAAATAGATTCCTCTCTAAAAGAATTGCCAGCAATCATCTTCAAAGAACGATACAAAACTCGATTATAGAAAGTTATAAGAATCACGAGTAATGCTTTCCACATATCCTCTTGTTTGTAGCCAAAGAATCACCGCGAAAGTCAACATCTATCTTCTTAGCCTGAATTACTATAGTATATGTAATATAATACGACTGTCTGTCATTCCATGTTCGTAATTGAATGCTCGTATGTGTATATTTGCGTGTATTAGTAGTATACTACTGTACTACGAAATGTATGTACTTGTAGTTTTTTTATGAAAAAATGTATGTACTTGTAGTTTTTATGTACTTGTAATTTTTTTTTTTTTTTTACCTGTAGTTTTGTTTTTTTAATTTTATGTAGTTTTTTTTTTATAAACACACAATTTTTATGTGTTTTAATGTAGCTTATTACCTCGTGAATACGTTGCTGCCGCGGTCCAGTTTTTGTTACAGAATATCAAGAACACCTATAGAAGAAGCAAGCAATTCTCTTACGAAGATTATCTCCAAAAATGAACTCTTCAATCTCCATGGAATTTGCATCACGGTCATAATCACATCAAACTATCTTTATAATGGGTGTGCGTGGATCAGAAAAGGGTTATGGCAACCCGAAGAGGATTTCTTTTTTGTCGGGTTTTTCTTTACCTCTTCGTCTGGAACCTTGCGGTCCATGACAATTAAACGTCATGGCCATTTGTGCCCGACAAGAGTAACCTCTTTGCAATTGGCCATTAATCCCGCAACCTATGCATCGGACTGCGACAGCACGTCTAGCGGTCGACGTAACCTTCACCATGGATACATCAATCTCACTTAATTTATGGGGCACCTGACTAGATAACCTCTGTGTTTTTTTCGGTGCCCAGGCATTTTTTTCTGTTTTAGCGACTAACTATCTATCTCTAAGGCATTTCATTTACGTTGTTGATTACTGTAAGTATGCTGTAGGGCACCTACTGAATGTTTTTCAGGTATTGCAGCTACAATGCTGCGTCGCCCTAAGCCAACTAAAGATAGAGTGGAACGGACGACCTTCCACACAACAGCAATGGAGATTCCCGCCCGGTCAGGTTCACTCTTCCACTGCTGCCACTAACTCAGCTTTGTATATGGCGATTCACTGCGCCACATAGGCCTAAGGTTCATGTCAGTAAAGTGCGGGAATGCCTAATTGTTTTCAATTTTAACTGAAGTGTTTGCATGAACACAACAGTTTGTTGCATGTTGAACGTATGTGCAGTTGAACAGACAATGTTGTGAGAGGCATGGCACAGCCGTAATAAAAACAATGGCAGTGGCTAGAGCGCCGCTCCGGAACCCCACTTGTCCTGAGAGTTCTGACACTATTCAAGCGCATCGCCCTGCACCTCAGGCGCATTGTTCGCACCGCGCGTGTCCCACACACGTATCGTTCACAGGGTCGCCAATTTGACTTTTTTGAAGCCAGATTTTGAAATTCCGGCTGTTTTTAAACGCACCTGGCTTTTTCTGAAGATCAAAAGCAGTCAGAGAAAATCTAGATTTTTTTCAGTCGGAAAGGCTTGGTGTTTGAGCTGCATATTCATTACAAATCTCTACTGACCAGAGTCTATGACCATGCAGGGTGAAAAGATTGCAAAAATTGTACTGTTGCCCTAAAAATGTTCGATGTATTTAATAAGAAACAAATCTGTGACAGTGTAATTGCGGAGAAAGTGAAGAAATATGAGTGAAATAGATAGAGCATGGTGTCGTTCCTGTTTGCGCAAAACTTTCTGTTTTCTATGTGGTCGCTGTGTACCTCGTTTGTAGGTAGTGATCTTTACTACGTGTACTGGCTTTAATACTACCGGAGTTTAAAAATTCTCTTTAATAGGTGATGTTACAGGTAGAATTGGCCTGGATTTACAATGCAAGGTGAATTTGGGTTTAACGCAGGGGTGTACAACCTTTTGCTATTGCCGGCCGCATTACTTTTATTTATATGAAGTACGGCCGCCAATGAGTTCGTGTTATATTTATGAGATACGTTTAATTACAGAACAGATTTTCTCTGGTATGTGTCAAATTGCGCATTCATTTCATAATTCTCTTTGTGACATCACCCTCCAGATTGTTACGCATCGTTTCGACTGATTTTCTTACCTTGCGTTTGTTTTACTTCAATATATGCCAGCACGGCCACCAAACCTTGTATTTTAAATCACATGGGGACGGCCGCAAATTTCATTATCAAAGGCCGCATGCGGCCGTTCGGCCGCAGGTTGTGCATCGTTGGTTTAATGGGTAGAAAGTGCATGGGCTTTATTTCAGAACGCGCCCTGAGCACAGGCTTGACTTGACGTGTTGTAAGCCTCAGATCAGGAATACCGTAGAAAATCGTTTTGGAGCAGGACTGCTGCATAATGATTTGAGTCAGAGTTGAAACTGGTTAATCAGGCTCAAATTCGTGCTTGAGGTTAAATCGTAAGTCGGTTACTGGAAAATAGCACTATCACCAACAAACCTCACCTAAAACCTGCTCTACGATTAAGTTTTAAAGCATGTAGTAACGCCCAATGCGCGCACGTCCCTTAGTCTTTGGAAATGGTTTCGAGCAAATGGTAAGCGATTTCAGCATTCCTTCTATTAGTGAGTGACGTCGAATAACAATTTTAAGTATTTACAGGAAAAAGCAATTGCCTGTCCAAAGCGATCCCTTTCTCTAGTGCGGATATGTGATATGATACGTCACAACACTTGTTTCGGTTGTCGATAAATTACGTCGTAGGGACTGCGACGTTGGTAAATTGTGACGTGATTTTACGATGACCACTGTGGTGCGAAACAAAGGCGTAACCCTGCTCAGGTAACCCAGGTGGGTCCCACCAACCCCCTTTGCTTTTATTGGTTTTGTATACTTAGAAAAATGTTAGAAACCTGTGCTTCCATGACTTTTCCTGATTTTCAGAGACTAATGGAATGGTGCCAGAGTTATTTCACAAAAATGTCCCTGAAGGCCTATATGGGCGTATGAGGGTACCATACCAGCCGTAGTTACCTGATATGTATCAAATTTCGTACACCTTACTAAGTTCACATTTCAATGCAAATTTTAGTGCAAAACCTGTTTGGCCAGATATGACCACCGACACCTTATAAGTAAAGAACCTTCCTACACCATAACTTTTCATGAAAAAGAACGGGTCGAATACGTGCATGACGTTTTCTATGCACAAACAAAAAATCTGTAAAAAGTTCCTTTTTTGGCGGCACTCTGCATAAAATTTGTATGAAATATATGTTTCACTGCGCAGATAAAATTTTTTTGAGAAAGTAATTAACAATGGGCATATGGGAGTAAAAGAGTATTTTGGCATGGAAATAATGGATGTCACGTTGTCCCAGGACCACATTTTCAACAACAACAATGTTATGTTGCGCCAAGAGCAACAACAACATAATGGTGCGCCAAATGGTTTGGTTGAACCGTTCGCACTGGCTGTTCCCATTAGGGTAGCAGGCGGTGGACGTGCTGAAAGAAATGCCGCGAGGGGAGAGGTATGACCGCGTCTCCTGACTGACAAAAGGTGAGCCCTGATCGCTGTGGACGCAGCTAGGACAACCGAAGACGCAAAATAAAAATGACCGACAAGCACTTACAGTACTCGGCTTCATATTTTTACAAGGAAAAATGGGAAACGCGAATATCCGTCTACGGTAACCAGAAGGTGGGGGCATGCTCCCCTAACCGGACCTTTGAAATAGAGACTGAGACGGTCCCACGGTCATAAAGCCTTTATCAGAGTCTGAATAGGCGGCTTTAAGAAACGCGGCTTAATTTCAGCGCGCATGCGGCACGATCGACAAACGGTTTTCCTCTCCTCGCTAGAGTAAGGCAAAGTACGTTGTCGTACGAAGTGGTAAAGTCGAGCGAAACCAGGATGGCCGAGTGATTCGTGCAATTGGCGAAGAGGCATACAAGGTGCAAGGACACATGAACGAGATAATGCATCCGGTACAACGTCATAGATACCGGGTGTATGGCGGATGTCATAATGAAGTTGACTCAGTTCTAAACGTCACGAAAGAATTTTAGCATTTTAAATTTTACCACGGTTCGTTTGCGAGAACATGAACGAGACAGCTTCCTGATCAGTAACAATTGTGAAATGGCGTCCCTTAAGAAAATGCAACCATTTACGCACTGCCTGAATTATAGCAGTGACTTCTTTCTCAACAACGGAATACCGATTTTCACAAGCAGAGAGAGTTCGCGACATAAACGCAACAGGACGGCTATCTTTCGACAACACAGCAGCCATCGCAAAGTCAGACGCATCCGTCTCGACTTCGAAGGGTACGCCGTCCTGGATGGAGCCTAGGTTAGCGTTACATAGATCGTTTTTCAACGTTTTAAATGCAATCACAGCTTCGTTGCTGGAGGGAGAGGCATTGCAGTGCAAGAGAGGACCTGCTTTCTTGAAGAAGTTGGGTATCCGTTTGGCGTAATAAGAAAACAGACCAGACATTCGTTTCAGTTCTTTTGCACAGGTCGGTTCAGGCAGGTCTAGTAGAGCTTGCAGACATTTAGCGTCAGGCTTGATTTGTTTTTAGGCTACCAGGTAACCAAGCATTTCCAGTTCAGTTATGCGAAATCGATTTTTCTTCATTAATGGTTAAATTACACTCAACAGCGGCGTCAAGGACACGTTTTAAATTTTTGTCATGCTCCTCGAGGGTTTCACCAGTAACAGTCAAGTCGTCAAGGTAAGCGTAGACTTTCTTTAGACGGTGCCTTTTAATAAATTTGTCTATGGAGCGTTGGAAGGCAGAAACGCCGTTGGTAACACCAGACGGCAAGCGTTTGTACTGAAAAAGCTGACCATCAGCTTCAAAAGCTGTGTAGTGCCGTTATTCAGCTAGCAGGGGCACTTGGTGATACTCCAATCGAAGTTCAATAGAGCTGAAGTACTTCTCTCGCGCTATTCGGATAACCAAGTCTTCCATGTTAGGAAGCGGGTATGCGTCTTGCGTTATCCAAGGAGAATGAACTTGCGTTCTCCAGGGAGACCTGACTGGTTCGATAATATCCGCATCCAATAGTCGCTGCACTTCAGATCTGATGAACTTTGTATCTTCAGAGCTATATCGCCGAGAGGGAGCAGCGATGGGTTTGCAAGCAGGGAGAAGAAATTCAAATGACCGCGGAGGTTCTAAATCAGCAGCAGCGACAGCTGGGTTACCAGCATCAGGGGATTCGGCTGAAGTGGCTATCGTTAAGGCCTCTTTATATCCGTTCATCATGAACGTAACGGAAGAGTGTTGTCTAAGAAACATTTGCCCAACTATGACGTCAGCACAAAGGTTCTTCAGGACTCCGAAATTAAATGACGGGTGAGTGCGGTCAATGAGATTTAAATCCGCCGTGGTCTTTCCAAAGGTTTCAAATGAAATTTCTGACGCAGCCAATGCCGATTGAAGACCTGCCTCCATCCACAGGTAAGTTCAATCGATTACAAACACCAAAGTCAACGAAGTTTTCAGACGTGCCAAAGTCAATGAGGACCTGCACAGGCGAGCCATTCAACGTCCCAGGTACGACAGCAGATCCTAAACTCGTTGGAGCAGACGTACGGAAGGGTCGGTGCACAGACGGGACAGGCGCAGTGATAGCAGCCGATGCAACATCGTTTGATGAACCGTTAGACCGACAGACTCGAGTGAAATGACCCCGTTTTCCACAAGAATGACAGGAGAGACATTGCGAGCAGGACACAGCGATCGCTTTCTGTGAGTCTCTAGACCAGTGATTTTCAACCGGTGTTCCGCGGAAAACTAGTGTTCCGTGAAAGATCGTCAGGTGTTCCGCAGGAAATTTGATAAGTTTGACTAGTGTTCCATCGAACACCGGTGGAAAATCACTAGTTTAACGCAATGAGCGTAAATATGTTTTCTTTCGTGAAAGTAATTAGTTTTAGGAGCAAACGAATAGGACTTTCTTGTTAATTTTAATTAATTAAAAGAGCCAAAACAGAACTAAACATCATAATTGTGATTATAAAATTTTGTTTGGTGTTCCCCAAAATTTTTTTATTGCATAAAGTGGTCCGTGATGCAAAAAAGGTTGAAAAACACTGCTCTAGA
>Ga0210059_1001248_pt1 | contig 37682 bp, 22 predicted proteins | sample Ectturendosymbi2_FD_188042 | JGI IMG/M metagenome (GOLD analysis project Ga0210059, IMG submission 188042) | Ecteinascidia turbinata endosymbiont from Florida, USA - Sample 2 (SPAdes) (version 2) | ecosystem: Host-associated > Tunicates > Ascidians > Unclassified | place: Key West, Florida... | reverse complement strand
CATAGGGTTACAGATACATTCTTAACGCTATTGTTAGCTAACACGTAACACTTGTTACAGCACTACTGCGGAGTAGGGCGGTAATTCCTAACTTGGTCTAGTCTAGGTAAATGCGAAAGCGTTGTGGCTTGACACGCCATCGATCAAACGGACACTGCAAAGTTCGATCACTCAATCACAGAGTAAAATGCGATTATAGCGTTCAAAGAATAGTGACGAGTACAAACAATCTGACTGCATCAAAGCACGTAACCATACGTTGTTAGATTTTCCGCATCTTTCGAGAAACAGGTACTTGTATTTACGTAGCAGAGCCTCAAAGGTGGGAATGTTACATTGAACTTGGTGTCTACTGACACTCGCTCTCCAGGGCAAGTTGCTCTGCAACCAAAATTATATGCCACCCGCAATCTCTGCATGCATGACTTCCTGAAATTACACCATAATTGAGATGCATGCATGGGCGTACAAAAGGAACGAAAAAGTACGTTTTTAACTGGTTTTGAACAACGGGAAAAACAGGCTCGCAGCTTGTTTGCTGCACAATATTGATATCGCAGTTGTCTCTGAATGTCTTTGTCATATATTTATATATTTGCCTGAAGTTTCAAAATAAACATGGGTCACCCAGAAACAGTAGCATCTCCATAACACCAGCCCTTATGTAAAAATATGAAGTCAATAAAAGTTGCAATATTTAAGTTGCAAGTATTTAAAATATCATCATGTTTCAATGCACACGAAAAGCATGTTACACTCTAGCAACCATTAACTAGGGTTCAAAAGTGACCTGTGAAAAACTTTTGGTTATGCTTTGTTAAGCATGGAACCTTGCACTTTATTGCAAAATAGTGAATGAAAATATTCAGAGACGTAGGAGTGACAATCAGTTGAATCCCAATAGCAAAACTCCAAAATTGTTTTGGCCCAATCTTCTTTAAAAGCATAAAAATTTCAAATGCTCATACCAGGGTTTTTTAAAGTGTTTTAGGGACCCGATTCGGGTCCCTAGAATTGGAAATTGGGTCCCTAGAATCAGAGAAAAGCGAGTCCCTAGAATCAGAGAAATCGGGTCCCTACAAGTCCATACCGGATACCTAATATTTTCCTTAAAAAAACCCTGCTTATACTTTGGAAATACTGGTCCGAATTCAAAAATTTCAACGTTCTGGAGCTCAGAAGTCTGTCATCTTTCCCGTTATTAAATTTCGTGTATTTTGGTGAAGATCAATTGAAAAATCCCAACTTTGCTGGATCACTTGACGTGGAATGACACAAAATCCTCGAAATAAAAAATGTTCTAGATCTGACTTGAATTCAAAAAATTGGTAAGGTGGTTTGAACTCCAGTCAGCCATTTTGGTAAAAGCAGACATGCACAAAGACATGGCCTGGTTTTTGTCCAGTAGGTTACGCCTTCTTGTTGAAGTGTTTCCCTCAGTCATCCCCACTCTCGCTACATATTCAGGCACACAAGTACTTTGGCTGCAAAGTGTAAGAGTTCTGATGCGTCGAAGAAGGTTGTCAGCTTCTTTCGTCTTGTCACCAGGGGCATAACAAAGGGGGCAGGGGCACAATTCGCCGGGCGCCTAATCAATATGGGGCGCCGAAGTATCCCAACAATGTCACAAGCACTTTCTTCAAAACAGTATATTTGCTTCCGAAAGGCCTCAAGTTCGAACATGGGGGCGGCAAACGTGCTTCGAGCCCCGGGCGCAATCTGACCTCGTTACGCTCCTGCTTGCCACTGGAAGCAATGGTCACCAACACAAGACAGACAACAGGTTAAATTTCTAGAAGGTTCTTGAAAACCCGTAAGCATACGCTCCAAATCTAGTTTCGGAAAAGCACACTAGTGCTTTGAAGTCTGTGCCGAGATTGCGAGCTTGGTCGATTGCAAGCTCTAAAGTTTGCTGAATGAAAATTTACTAACTATTGCGCCATTGTCCTTGCAGGCCTCACTAATCCATTGTTTCTTTGCACATATCTTTATCAGTGCGTTGCAACAAACAGGCAGGGTCCCACTCAAAGCTTCTTATTTCACTCATCATCATTGTCTACTTTGGCCTTTTGTAAACGTTGAGATGGAAATAGTGTCCGACGGAACCAAAGCCTGTGATTTGATTATCTTCAATATCGCATTTGGCACAAACTGCCCGAATGTCTCCAGCAATTGCGTCATCATCATGTTTGTTGACTAATTCAACGCGCATTGGATTGATGCCGATGCAAGACTAGGCATGCCTGTAGTGAACAGAACTGCAGTAAATATTTGGCCAGTTCCACGCCTCATCGCACGTTTGTCGGCGACATTGCCAGCAGGTGGTACATGTGATGTTGCTATCACCGATTTACACAAATAATCTTTCACGTGAATGTTAATCACTTTTGCAAAAGTTTGCCTAAGTTGCGCTGGTAGCGACAGCACTTAACCGCTGTGGTGATTTGTGAAGGGAATAGGCTTAGAATCAGTGTTCCCTCTAAGAAAATTCTAGACTGAGCAAGTGTTTGTTTTGTTGCGCACGGCGCGCATGCAACTGCGCAACCATGCAGACACACAAACAGTGAAGTGTTCCCAACGTTAAAAGGACTATACGATATATACATACACAGCATTAAATTTAGAATGTTGGAAGTGCGCTAGAATGAAATAGCACTGCGCAAATTGTCTGGTTGGACTGCGCAGTTGCGCACCTTAGAGGGAACGCTGCTTAGAATGTCTCGGCCTTCGGGGTAACCTTCATGATGGATGGAGTGCGTAGTGAATCAAACGGCTCGCTTTCCGAATACCGAGCAATGTGACGTGCTTCGCTCAAGCCGCTCACCTGAGCCCAGTTGTGTGCGCGGTGCTTAGAAAAAAAACTTCGCCAAGAAAAATAATTTGACTCGAGCAGCGCATGAAGAATGTCGATTCGCACCCAGCGCAAAATTTTTAGTAACTGCTTAAATATTTCCAAACGTTATGGTGGTTGCTCCGAAAAATTTCCCTCGATCATGTCAGACTTCCTTGGAAGATGATTCCCATATTCCACACTTTTTCCTGGCCTGACAAATAACTAACAATATTGTCATCTTCGTTATTTGGCGGCGTCGGCGACGAACTCGTGTCCTTCAACATAAAAGCTCCTCCGACAACTTTGTCTCAACTCTAACCTTTGTCTTCGCTCCATCACAAAAACCCATCAACCGCCTTCACTACTATTACTATTATCTGCACTGGTAAGCCTTTCTTCCTCATTGCCCACTCCATTACCTTCTCTGGACATAATCACATGCTTTCTGAAGATCCACAAAGCATATGTGCAGATGTTTCCCTTTAACAAGATATTCCACTTGCATCCTTCTTAAAAGAAAACAAAATATTTTCCATCCCTGTCCATCAAAGGTTGGGTAAAATTTGCTTTCAAAATCTAAGGTTTTCAACTCATAGCCACTGAGTGAATTGCTGTAGCGTTCTTTAGAGAAAGCATTCACCTCAACCGTCCTCGCAAGAATCAATTTCAGTGAGGCCTACTGGCAGCAATCAAATTAAATTTAAAAAAACAAATGTCAGATGAAGACCTGCAACAATTGCTTGCGAAGAAAAGCATAGCCCTTAGCCGTCAGTGCCTGCATAACCTTGTCAAGGTTGTGGATTCCGTGGCATGGGCCAGGACGACCTTTTAATAAGAACTTTAATGTCGTCCACAAGATTTTGATCATTGACCTCGTCACGCTTCTGCGCAAAATATCACGTTCCATTCATTTTTCAATCCAGGAAAGTATCTTCTAAGCAGTTTCCAGTGTCTAGCTCAAGCAAGAGGTGTACATAAGTGTCAGACAAAATCCAAATCATCAAAATGGAGACATCTAATCGACACTGTAATGTTGCAGCCACAATGCTGCGTCTCCCTAAGCCAACGAAAGAGAGTCGAACCGTCGACCCTCCGCATAACAGCAATAGAGATTTCCCGCTCAACAGAGTTTACTCTGCTGTTGTTGTGACCAATTCAACGCTATGTGTTGCGAATCATCATGTCACAGTAACTTGTGGGAACGAGACCTCGTTAAAACTTCAAGACCGAGACAGAGACTACAGCAAAAAATCTGAGATTAAACTGAGACTTCAGTGTTTTAGACTCGAAAATTTCTCAGTTTTGCCAAAATTCTACTCAAGTTTTCCAAAAAGCATGTCATCACCACCAAAGGTGTGCAATGTGCATCATGGACTGGATTTTGTATGTTTTGGATCCGGACTCTTGACGTTTCGAAAAAGATCATGAGTGAGGTTTTCTTTGTTGTAGCCGGAGCCGGATTGAATTTGGATTTTGTGTTTGCTTCCTTCTTCACCTTTTGAGCGAGTTCTTCAAACCGCAGCTTGGCCGCACTAGGTCTCGGGGAAGGTGTTGAGCAGCCATTCGATTGTCTCATTGTCTAAAACCGTCAGGCCATGCAGTCAACGAGGAGGTCGATGGATTGGACATTGGAGGACAACATGTCGACGGTTTGTTCTTCTGCGCCACACTAACAGACCGCAGGACGAGGTCATACCCCATTTGTACAAGCAGGAGCGGAAACGTCCGACACCAGAGTGGAGGTGGTTAAGCTGAACTCAGGTTGTTCTTGGGAGGGTCATTCCGAGGGGTGGGTGCCGATGTAGAGGATGAAAATGCGGAGTCTTGTGGGATTGTCCGCAAATTCCGCATTCCATTAGTGATCCGCCCAGTGCCCTACGGCTATTTGCGACGAATTTGCCAAATGAAGTGAAAACTAGACCGACTTTACCTAAAACAGTGCTCTTTATAGCATACAAAACGCGATTGTTACGAGTTACGCCACCGGACTGCAATAAAGGATCTGCGAGTCTTTGAAGCTTTCTTTATTAATCATCGCTGAGGCTGTGGCGTCGTAGCTGGACAGGCGTGGTGTTACTTGTAGAAGAAAAAAGTTCATTATCACAACATCTAACTTTCACTTTCTGGTCAGAATGATCAAATTAGATCTGTAGTAGCGTGGCAATCTAAAAAGAACTAAACTTCTTTCATTAGATATATAATATCCACAGCTTTTATAGCTGTATAATCACACTGTTAGCAGAGAGTATGATTCAGATATGATACCAATGCAGACCAAATCGTGAAATGCACGGCACGCTATTGTAAAGTAAGATTTTTGTTAGAAACCATTAAACACATTTTGGCATTTGTGTTGATGCAAATGTGTGCACGTTAGAAATAACGCATGAAAGAGGAAATCGACCATGTGTTTTGCGCTCTTGGCTTGGTTTGCCTGGGCAGAGCTGTTAGCTGGAATCCTCAAGACTGGAACAACCAAAGTGTGCAAAGAATGCAAAACACTTAGTCGCTTGGGACTGGACTGTGTCTAAATGCTAAGACACAAATGTAGTTTTTTAAACAGTCGTTTTCTTGATTCCATTTGTAAGAAATACCAAAAGGTCACTCTGCATTAGCAGCAAAACCAGCGACTGTCTCTCCAGAACTTGTTTAAATAACCGTTATACAGTATTGAGTTACCGTTCACTGAATTGCATGAGCCTGCGATTGTTGTTTTTTGCTGATTTTCTCATGGTAAGAGCGCTGATTGAAAAAAAACTACCAGATTAACCTACTCAACTTAATTTGGTTTATTCTTTCAATTTTGTGTACTTCATATATTTCCTTTTCTATTCAACTTGAGGCACACCAACACAATTGAAATTATTAATGTGTAAAAACCAAGTGAAACCGGAGCCAGAGCCATGTTGTGAAAAAAGAGAGATCCGGAGCCGGAGCAGTGTCATTTTTATGACGGCTCCACAACCCTGGAAAAAACAAGACAGGCAGGAAAAATTATATAAATTCTGCGAATGAACAGCTCAGAAGTGGTGATGACATTTTTTGTAAAATTCTAGAAAATTTTCCAGTCTCGAGGTTTCATGTCTAACCCATGGTCGTGGATTTTTGAAAGTCTGGGTCTCGAAGTTGCAAACAAAACGGGGCTGGTCTCAGAGGTGACGGTCACACTGAACTATATCAGTGCAGCTCACACAACGCGTGGAAGCATATATTGCAAAAAATATTTCCTCCAATACTTTGTGAAACATAAATGTGCTTCTGGTACTTCTCAGGTCGCAGCTCTTTCTTTTGCAGCAGCGGCTTTCTGAATTTCAGAACGACCATTGCTGGTGAAAAGTATCCGTACACGATATTTCATAAGCATCACTGGAGACAAGTATTCTTTACAGATCTTGGAGATATATTCTTGCATTTGTAGGCTATAGATATATATCGGTGTAAACGGGCAGAGGCACAAGTCACAGACATGAGCCGAGCGTAGTCAGAAAAAAAATTTGCAGGGCTATAAATGTTACTTCCAGGCATTTGTCGAAGGAGAAAGTTTAACTACGTTTGTACACTTCGTATGATGCTGACACTATGTTTGATTGTTTAAGCCAGAAGTGAAAATTTTGCAAATTAGACATTCTTTTCACAGCTGGCACCGCGGATCTAATAAAACCAATGTCTGAGCAGCTTATGCTGATCGTCACACTTTTCTTTTGTAACAATTAACGTATTTTATCACAACGCAAACAATCTGGTAACGTCAGCGCCAGCCGGTAGTGCTTATCTTTGTTGACTTTCCTTTGATCAATTGTACGTCACAATATAGGCCTAAACCCCCCATCAAAATGATGGGAGTAGAGCACCCGACAGCTTAAATTAACAGCTACGAAATCCTAAAAACATTTTCTTAACTATAGCTGATTGCTCTCGAGCTACTCTGTTGACATAATAATGACCCCAGCCCTAACCAAGTCACAAATTCTTTGGTTTTGATGAAATGCTGAATTTTCGAACCCAGATTAATTACTGTCTTTTAAAGAAATTCTTAATCCATGTCCATTTGTCGTCTTACTGTAATCACTTACACTTAATACACTTAAATCGGTGATTCTTTTCTCTCCAGTTGTCTGTTAAAATTTCAATCATTAGCATCAGTCAACAATCATTGACATTTATCATGTTTTGGCTTTGAAAGATTTGTCTTTTTAACCTTTTTTTATAAACGGCAAATGTAGTATTCAGCTACTGTGAAAGCTACTTACACGAGCACTAGTTCTGACTGCCATAATGTTGCTGGACCTTTGACGCTTCTTGCACTGTGGAGACATATTCAGCATTGGGCACTGTTGTGTTTGACACTGAGTTGACACTTGACATGCAAGAAAACATCGTTGGGTACGTAAGGCCGTGGGAAGTTGCACTCTGTTGTTTATATTTGCAACTGAAAAAAAATGAATCCTACAACTTGCGCGATGGTCTGGCGGTAAAATGCGGCGGTGGTTCTTGTTAAATGCCTGAGCTTTTGTGAGGTTCCTTGCAAGTGACTTGTCACAGTGTTACCGCCTGGAATCTATGAACGAAACGGTACACGTAAACTCAGCTGTATCATAGTTTCAACGTTACTTTGAGTGTATCACGCAATTATCACAAAATATTGCAACACAAAGGAAGGTGACAACAAAAGAAATTAGTTTAAAGCAGCTAAAAGCTTGATATATTTTCATTAAAAGTACCGTTTGCCGGTACGCAGTTTCGTATTTGTCCAGATCTTGGATTTAGTGGGGAACACTGGTTAACTACCAGCGCTGCATTTGGAGAAAAGGACCATCAGTTTTGGGCTTGATCGCAGAAAAACTTAGAAAAAACTCCTCCCGTTACTCAGTGCCTACTGGACCCGGGCACGATGTATCTCGACTATACCTCCCTCTGGTTGGCCCTGGGTCTCACCGAAGAATTGTAAAACGGCACTTGCGGCCTGTACAGTCTTATGCTCGGTGTTGATGGATAGGTGCAAGTATTGGGTTCACGCGCAGTGCTGCCGTTGGTTCAACATCAGTCCACCATTTACTACGAAAAATATTCGCGTGGTCCCCGACCCAAGTAAGTGGAGATGGACGCTGAGCAACGAGCATAGATGAAAGTGAACTGGAAGTTAAAGCGCAATTTGGTCAACGTTGGTGCTCCCAGTGGCGACAAGAGTTTGCGAATCTTTCACGAAAAACCTGTATCTGAGCGTAAGTTGCACCCAATGAAAATATTCAGCAAATTGTATGCCAGAACAGATCACTAAGTGGCTGTCAATAAACAACTACAATGCAAATTTGGAATGCACTTGGCGATAAGCTACCTTTCGCTAGTTGGTAAAATCGCTTTGACAAGTGCGAAATTGTTAACTGATTTGTTTCATACTTTGTCTACTGCTCTTGTGTTTGACAATTTTTCTGTCTTGCATTCGATCACTGATCTTTAATCAGTAAAAGTGCTAGCGTGTCTCATCAAAAAACATAAAAGACCAAAGGGGCTTGCTTAAGTTATATCGACTCTTTCACAGCTTTCTGGTTCGTTTTTCTCAGTGCGCTTCTTCATGGTATTGTGTTTACGATGAAGGCAGTTAGTTCTGGCCCGTTAAACGACTCCATTAAATCCTGTTGTTTTGCCTTTGATGTTTCCAAGGTTAATTTTTTAGCCAGTTGTTGCAACCGTTAGCCTGGTATGTTATCGGCAATAGAGAGCACAGTGTGTGCTACTGTAGAACAAAACATTTCTGCAAAGAAAAGCACAGAATGACCTTAAATTGTTACACGATTCCCAGGCGTGTTAAGTTTGAGGAAACTTGCCACCAAACCTAACTGCGCGAAACGCAAGCTCAACAAATATTTCGAGTTAGATTGGGATGTCTCGTAACGTTTGCAATATTTGAGATACGCAATAATTGGCAGTGAAACATTAACAGACGAGTGATTAAGACGCTCTTAAAGAGTTAACCTTAGTGCAGAGCACAAACGGAGCTGCAAAGCATTTTAAATGACCACACTGGCAAGCGTTTTGTGCAGTCAAGCCGGGTCAGATCTTTCATCTATACAAACGTTCTGTGAATCATGTCTGGAATCACTACACAACAAGTGGTAAGTAGATCAGATGGAAAACATCTTGTGGTAGGAAACGGTTTATTAATTTTTTCGAACTAAAGCCATTCGTTGCCATAAAAGGAGAATATTAAAAATGTCATGGTGAGGTCGCATTGCGTTTTCTGTTATAACCAAAATGGTTATCATTGCTTACAGTGAGGCTTTATCCTGTTTATGGTTCTCACGAGCCATAAAACGTTTATGTAAAATCATCATTCGCAAAAAATATTGCTATGTGCCCTGTAATCACACGTTAAGCTGACCTAAAAAGTTTAGTTTTTTAGATGTTCTCGGCGTAAGTAATTTAGAAAAAGAAATTCCATAGAGATATGATATGTCTATCTCTGCACATTCAGCAGTTCATATCATGTCATAAGGCCTGGAAGATCAATAGTGGAATCTAGAGATTGCCTTTTTGAGAAATAAAATTCTAAAAGTTACTAAACAAACCAAGTTTTTGAGATTACTGACGCATTGTTCGTCTTATCTACGCTGCTTTACAGAAAATGAATTTTGCAACTTTTCGGCTTTTGAGATACGTCATCGATTTTTGAAGTCGCAATCGGCAAAGCGCCACTTTAAAATGGGAAAACCTTGTGAAACAGGAAACAAAGCATATTATTATTTATTCTTAAATGACACAGCCGTTTCCACGCCCGCAGAAACAATTTGTTAATCCTAACCATGTTTTCAAAACTGTTAATCTCGATTAATTTCGTGGATCAAGTCACTAAAAACATTCCTGACTTCTGTAAAACATGTAAAACACTGTCAATGGTGACATCCAAGGTGTTGCTAATAATGCGTGTAGTCAAGCATCTTTTCTTTTTTTATTAACACTTTCCTTTATTCAGCAACATATAACTATGGAACTAGTCCATTATTGTTGCCAATAGTATTTGATTATGTTGTTTTGCGACACCGAAACGGTCTCTCAAGCTTTTCCAATGGTCTCTTCTCTTAAAATACAGCAAAGCTCGCTTTACTACCACCATAAAAATAACCTAAATCCTTGTTTTACTACTATCTTGGTACTTCGATAAAATGGTTTCTTTCTCTCAAAATATCTTTGAAGACTGCAAGATCAAACCTTAAAAAACTTGGTTGTCATGAATATCAAACTTGTTGCCGGATATTGATTTTGGAAACAGATGCGATTGGTGACAGTACGTTAAGAGTAACATATATCGCTGCAAGAAAATGCAGTCGTGAGAGATCGTCAGTGGTGAAGTTTGTTACGAGAGTAAATTTATTGCGATGAGAGGGTTTCAATTGACAATCCTCTTAATTGTGGCGACAGACGTTTTCATGACAAGTTGCTCACAATGCGACGTTCGGTGTTTGCAATTTAAGTTACAAGCAATCTCGCTATCTCCGAGTAATGAGACCTTGCTCCATTGTTTATCGAAAAAAAGAGTTGCGAAATTAACTGTCTTTATTTATCTTGACATTTCTACGGATATTGTCTAAAATACGTCTAGTTTGCAACTAATTAATAAAAACTATTGAACAAAATTTCTTTGTTCTCTCATGAAAAGTGGTTTATTTGTTAAATGAAAGTATAAAACACATCGTAAATCTACACCTTGAATGTCATAAATATTAGAGCTGTTTTCACAAAATTTCCTAAACGTGATAAATAAAATTGAAGCGTTACAAATAGAAAAGAATGTGAAGCAACCTACGAGACGTTAAGTGCTCCAAAAGCAACAGCCAGCATTTCAAACTACTTCTAACCAACGTTTTATATTAGGTTTTCTCAAAACAAGTTCTAGTTTCCTCTCACGCGAATCACCAGCTCAAATAATTAGCTTACAGCAAGTTGTACTCTTACTTCTTTTGCATTGCCAGTTATTTTTCTTATTAAGTTTTTCAGCGATTCCGTTTCATGAGTACCAAAACTAAGATGCCTACTTGACAACATTTATGTATACTTTTTGCAGGTTATTCTTATTCTCCTCGCCTTATTTATTGTGCTGGTTCAAGCGTTTGTGCCAGTAGGTAAGCATATTTGTTGAATGTTTCCCATGTATGCATCATGATAGTCAAGTCGGCTTTTTATGTATCTGCAGACACATGCATAAATGTTAATAAATTGTTGGAATGACTGGCAAAGTTTTCTCGTTGTCCGTTCTCGTTGGAGCCTGAAATATTTATTAGAAACTGAATTGATTCAAGTTTTTGTGCCCACGTTTTCGCCATTTTGTCATACTTCTTTTGAACCTGAGAAGTTTTCCGCATTTTCTTTCAATGTGCGTGAAAATCGGTGCAAGTGAAGTGAAATAAGTCTAATTTCAAATCAAAAATGCAAACTTAGTTTTCCCGACAATCACAGAGTTCATTGGTTTCGGGAAAAGCAAAATTTCTGGTAAGTATTTGATGATATCCTAAAAATCACTTTTCACTTATATTCCTGCAAGCAATATTTCCAGAATAATGTAAGTTATGTTGCTATGAGGGCGTCTTATACATTGCAAAGGGGTTCAGAGAGAGTGAACGTCATACTTTGGCTCTTGAGGTGCTATCTGGGCAAACTTCGTTACCAGTAGTTCTTTTCGGTTTGCGACCGATCGCTTTTCTACAATTTCAGTGACCACCGACTTTTGCAAGCCTTTGTTCAGTTTTCATTGATTTATTTTTATTTACACGTTTGTTGCAATCGTAAGGTCCATGTCCCATTAGTTAAAAGAACACAAGAGTGCAGAAATTCTTATACACAACTCTTCGTAGAGTAGGAGTCAGTTGGCAAGCGTACTCGATGCAGGAATGAACAATGCAACAAGACGCCATTGCATTCGGTTGTCCTCATAAAGCGGCACTGCGTAATGGTAGACAAATGGATATTTGTAAAACGTATCAGACAATTGAAATGAGCGGATGAAAAGTTAGATGAAGATGAACATTGTTTAAAGAAGGCACACAAATTGTTTCTTAATCAAGGCATCAAACGTCTTGACGAAATAAATAACTTGATGTAGGCAAACACTTACAGGTACAGTATTGGCATGTGATGCAAAATTCGATAGGCATTGTTGTAGGCAACTCGAAAGCGTGTACAATCAGCACCATGTTTCTCTGGCATACATTGTCATGCAATACGCACGAAACGGGGTAGTTTTACCTGCACTAATGCACTGGTCAAAGGTGATTCTCAGCTTGTTTGCAGCACAATAAAGTGATTTCATTTTCCTTTGCATGGCAATGTCATCTTTCAATGAGACATGAAGTGAGTCACTGATATACGATGTGTGTTTGAAATAAAACGAGACTGCGCGCAAAAATCTTTTATTCCAAATACAAATTGTAAACTACAACATGTCGCCTTCGATGTTATTCCCTTGAGATCTAACGCACTTATCCATCCTCCTCTGCCATGCCTCCATGCACTCCTGGAAGGATCTGTCCGGAATCGCTCCGAGCTCATTTGTCAAGGCCATTTGTCATGACACACCTGCACACGCCGCTCTTTCTGCTCCTGGTTCAGCAACTTCGGAACCATTTTTCCACAGATCTTGCTCATCCCAGATCTTTCGGAATGATTGTCCACACCCTCTCGCAGTTCATGTTCAACTCATCTGCCATCATTTTAACAATCAGGCGGCGATCTCCATGCACCTTCGGGTGGACAAGCACGACATTTTCCTTGGTCCTGCTTGTGACAGACCTCCCGCTCCTGCGGTCAGCTTGCACATCCCCTATACCCTCCTAAGACCTCCTGTGCCACTCGAAGCCCCGAGCTCTCGATATTGTGTCATCTCCATACACATCCTGCCGTAATCTGAATGCTTCTGTTGGAATTTTTCCAAGCTGAACAAGACATATCAAGTTGGTTCGTTGCTCGGTGGTCATTGTGTTACAGCAAAAATTGCAGGCCTAAATTTTTCACAACGATCAACGCTAGAATAACTACAAATAAAAGCTTGCAAAACCGCGCACAATCAACACAGAAAGGTGACACTGCAGACGTAGACTCATGAGAGGTTGACCTACATTTTAACGTACAGTGCTAATTCCAAACAGACGCACGACTTGCGCAGCACATACAGTCTCGTTACTTTTCAAACACACCTGGTATTTGACGTGGTAGGCAAACTCAAACAAACGCAACACTTACACCATTCAAGCAAACAAATAATGTGGTATGCCGTTTAAACGTTAGTGGTAAACCACATCAAAGAACTGTCTTGTTACAGTTAAATACAACATTCCGATTTGTGTTTCCACTTCATAATTTACTCAGAGTCTCGTGTATGATTATAAAAATATGCTGTAACTTGTGAATGCTATTTTAAGGCATACGTGTTAATCTTGGCCAATCATGATTTGAGAAACTTTACCTGCAGCGATCCCAAAGCAAACACGTAAATATTTTTAAAATGTAACCACTGATGCGTCCTGCCTTTCCAGCTTTAAGCTAAGCTGAAGGAACAAGACGTCCTTTTAAAAGATTTACAAAAAGTTGGCTTAAGTCTAATTTTAAACAGCGTGATCTCTATTGCTGTTTACTTTCTTTTTTCTAAAAAGGCAATACAAGATAAGATTTGGTCTTAATCCAATTGATCCTCTAGTCTGGGAAAATAAAATGACTGCAGTGAAACATTGTAGATTCTTACAGTGTCGAACGTTGGGAAAGATTTAACTTGTGACAACATTGTTTCAAAGAACAGGTTAAGCATGTGAAATGCGACTTGCAGTTTCCGTCGGTTTTCAGGTGTTGGCCTAATGTTCAGTGTTTCATATGTTGACCATAATAGTTTGATGAGTGGCTGGATAAACAACAATTGTTATTCCATCAGAGTTACTGCCTCGCACTAAAACGTTTACGTAACATAAAGGTGTGTTGCATAAAAGTTACAGAACGTGAATAAAACCAAATACATAAGAGATTTTGAAACAAGTAGGTGAAGCATTTATGAAATTTAAAAAGATTTTGAAAGAAGGTGGAGAAATTATAAAACAAGCAGCTCATTTGAAATTGTCAAACATATTTGATGAAGCTAAGCAACACTTGGCAGAATGCCTGTTGTTTTCGTGAAAATAAATATTTTTAATCAAACTGCGTATCGGCTGCTGGGTGCATACGATAAAAATACCCATCAAGATAGTACTGCAATAAGAAATATATTCAGAAAGCATGTGACACTTTATGAATAAATTGAGCTACATTAATTTACCTTTCTACGAAACTCGCCTTGTCTTTTAGACAAGAGTATGTTTAGTATTGATGTATTCAATTAATTACGTTTCGAAATCTTTTCTTGCCGGAACTGCCAAGTTGAAAGTAGCAAACGATTTTCTAATTATGTGTTAAAGGCGAATCGCTCCCTGAAATTATGCCACTGTAAGCGCTTTTACGGGATTCTACGAGGCATGGTGCATCAAGGTAATCTGCCTTACGGCAGGTCTCTCATGACATCCCTCCGCCATTCTTCTCTATCCTCAGCTCTTAGCTCTTCTTTTCATTTGTGCATAAGTGCCAGTCATGATATCATCTACCATTTTAATTCTTTTCTTTCCCCTTGGGAGTTTTCCCTTCATTCCACCTTCCAGCACAGTGCGCAGCGTATTCTCATGTCTCAGAATATGACCAATCCACCTCCTTTTTCTTTTCTTAATTTCCGATAACAAATTCTTTTTTTCCTTTAGAAGATTAAGGACCTCTGCATTGGTTTACTTATCTGTCCATTTCACCTTCACCAATCTTCTCCAGACCCACATTTCAAATGGCTCCAGCCTTGTAGTCTCAGCCTTTTTTATGGTCCAAGTTTCTGATCCATACAAGGCCACACTCCACACCAGGGTCTTAACCAATCTTTTCTTTACCTCACGTTTTATCCTCCTGTGAGTATTTTTTGGCTTATTAAAAGCACTCTTTGCCATTCCTATCGTAACACGGATATCCTTTTCTGAGTATCCAGATAATGAAAGAATGCTTCCCAGATATTTAAATTCTTCCACCTGTTATAGTATTTCTCCGTCCACAATTAACTTTGCAGCACTGGGTTTTCCAATCTTCATGATTTTTGTCTTTTTGATGTTTATTTTCATGCCATATTTCTTTACTACTTTATTTGTTTCATCCAACATTTTTTTGTGAACCTTTTTCCGTGTTAGCAGTCATAGCTTGGCATGGTGCCTACAGAGAAATTGCATGTGTATGTGCTTGCGTCTCGACTATCTCTGTTTGTTACAGAAAAGGTAAACCTTCATCACAAGGCTTCAAACTCATGCCAGGGTCGGTGCTTTGATAACTACAATAGCGACAACAACTGTCAGTGTAACAAAGATTGCAGCAAGTATGGAAATTGCTGTGACGACTTCGTTGAGATTTGCGCAAAGGAAGGTAAGTGTAAATCTATGAATCTTTTAACATATAAAGTAAAGGTTTTTGTACAGTCGATTTAAATGACTTTGACTCATTAACACCACAATTCATCACAAGTTTTTTTGTCTTCTTAGACTAATATGCGTTTGTAAACCAACACTTATAGGCTTTTGCGTACGCTCACACTCTATCAGCTGGTCACGTAGGCCAGGAATGAATTTTCGACTGTGCTGCTGCCGAGGATGTAGATTGCTAGACGTACAGCCATATTTTCAGAGATGTGGATGTATTAGTCATTGATGTGACATTGATATAAGCGTACAATTGTGTGGGTTCTTTTATTTTTTTGGGATACTACACCATTTCGTTCCGTGGTATGTTGAATGTCCCTTTTCGGACGTTGTTTCAAATACGCAAAACTGTCAGAATTTAAATCGGTCTTTGTTGGATTCGCACCTATGGCTATTAATGTTGGGAAATGACTGCAAGCGTGCAGTCTCAAGTGCAAGCAACAGAAACGTGATTTTCGTGAAGAGTTCGCGGTGTGACACTTCGCGACAAAATGTGCAACTGTGAAATTCGCAAAGCCTTGAATGTCGAGCCGCTTCTGCGAATAAAATGATATCAGCTGTAATAGCTCGGCCACGTGGTCGTGATGTCCCAGGAAAGTTTGGCGAGGCGCGTCCTGATCACGACACCAACGGGAAAGGTGTCCACATGCCCGCCACGGACCAGTGGGCTAGATTGCATCTCCGACCTGCTTTGGTCCCGCCTTGGTGAGCCAGCAGAACTTTTAAAGTTCGCTGAAATCCTTGAATTATTTCGCGATCTCCTAGGGTTTAAATCATTTACGGATTCATGGTGTATGGAGCCGGTTTAGACAGTACTTGTGCCAGCTTAACCTGGACTCAACTTATTGGGGTTCTCCGGGGATTTGAAGTGCGGGGAACTGTAGACGTGGCAACTCAGTGACTAGAACCTATACCGGGCTCGCAATGGGAATTTTCTCAAAGCGATCAATTTTCCTCGAGGACGTGCTGCCACCACAGGCGTATGCTATAATTGCTCTCAGCTTAAAGGGGTGTGTATTCTGCCATTTATAATATCCTGCAAATTCTTTTGACAAATCTGATATTGGCTTTTTTGTTTTTTACGCTCATTTTTAATTTTCATTCGATTTAAAAAGTTTGAAACAAACACTGGAAACGCATTGAGCAACAGCCGATTCTGTTAAACCAAGAGCCGCTTCTAAATCGTTTTGAAAGTTTTAAAGGCTTAAACTTCACTTTGCAAAAATACTTCAACCTGTCACTTCTGCTAAGCTGCGAAGGAGAGGGTGAATGGGGAAATGTGAAAAGATTCCACTGCTATAAATAGCTTTGCTTTTATTTTCTTACACACAAGCTTCGTGCCAATACCGGTGCGGCGAGTATTACACTCCGGAACGCAAGTGCCAGTGCAACTCAGATTGCGCGATCCACGGAAACTGCTGTGACGATATCGCAACTTACTGCATTTGTAAGTAAAATAAAAATTTGTAAACAGTTTGCATGCAGTGAAATTCTTGGAAACCGTCTCTGTTTGAAAAAAAAGTATTCTGCTGAGATCCTCATAACTTCCGCGCAACTCAGCTTTTAAATATTGCTGGGTTTTTCACAAAAATAGTTATTCATATTTTGATGTAGGGCCCAACGTGCACAGCTCACAAGCGTTAGACAATCTAAAGATAAACTTAAAAGTCAAATGATTTTCTTACAACAACCGCGCCAGTGTTTTGCAGATTTTTTATCTTTACTATAGCGGCGAAGTTCGTTTTTATTTTACAGTAATTTGACGCACATTTTCCCTGCTACAATTTTCTCTTAAAATGACAAACCCCACCTACCGCGCTCGTCCTCTTCGCGTATTTGCTGGTTGTGATTCCGGAAAATTTATCATAAAGCAACACGTGCATTTCAACCTGATGTTCTGTGAAATTGGGTAAAGCAGTCCTTGACAAGATGGATGCATCAAAATTAATTTTTAAGAATGTCTTTTTTTCAAGTAAAAAACAATTAAAAATATGTTCAAAAAGATGATTTCTTTACAAATAGATTTTGTCATAAATAACTTTCACTTCAATCTTTTTAGAACTTGGCTTCGTTACAAATATTTTTTGCAGCAACAACTTAATTTTATCTTAACAAGATAATTTCGCCATAAATTCTATATTTCCGCGATTGTTTAATTTCAGACTCGTGCGTTGGTCGTTGTGGCGAGTCTTCGAAGCCTGGCGAAGCAACTTGCTACTGCGACGACGAGTGCGCCAAGTTCAAAAATTGTTGCGACGATTACGACGAACTTTGCGTAGAAGGTGGGCGAATTGCAGTTTGCTTCGTTTGGACAAAGCTCCAAAGATTGTGTTATCGAAACCGGAGATATTAAAAATAGAGTTATTGAATGTGGTATTATCGAAATGGTGTTATTGAAAAGCACCCGCGCCGCAAAACAGTTTCGATAACAAGCTGCACTCTAAAAGTTCCCAATTGTTGCAAACATAAGGTCACCGCGTATCACAGGAACTTTCTTCCCCCATTGTCTTTTTTTACCGGCGTAAATTATATTTACGCAAATAATCAAGAGTAACTTGAACCATCCATTCATTGGCGCCAATGATATCATCATTATTATTATTCTTGTTATCGCGACAGATAATCGAGAAACCTGGATTGTCAGGACACAGAAAAAGACAGTGGCATGCTTCTCGATAGGTCGATAGCCTTCTCCAAAATAACTGGACACCAACATTTAAGTCAATTTCCAGTAGTGCGTTGGGACTACGTAGAACAGTTTGACGCGCATAATCACGTTTAGTGGATGATTCCTGGTCTGTCTTCTGAATCGCTACTTATGCCAAGCGTAAGTCTTTCAATAATTCTGAACACTTTTTAATGAATACTGTAAGGATGTTTCTTCAGTTTCAGAAAGATTACTGAGCTTACTGCTTTCGGATGTGTTTTAATGCAGTTGCCGTTATGTTGCAATTTTCACTTACAATATAACTGCAACTTGCTCAAGCTAAAAATTTTCAATTATCTGTTCCGAAACATTAGGGGCAGGGTTGACTGCAAAAATGAAATTTGAAAAAGGCGAGCAGAACTATGGTCTCGGTTCCTTAACTTGAAATTATGATATGGGGAGCACCTAGCTTCGACTTTGTATTTTTCAAACTCGTAGGCCAAAAAGATAAGAAACTAAGATGAAAATAGAAAAAAATATTCCAATCTTGATTTTGAAAACTTTTATAGATGTTTATTTAGAACTATTTTCCGTTGAAAGAGCTGGCGCGCGTCACTACTCCACCTGCAAAAAGTATCTCAGGAGGGTGTTTCTGCCAGATGAGAATTATTTTGAAAGATAAACTGTTTCTATGTGGACGAAATTTGGCATTGTGCATAAAATTTCTTAAAACCTTTTTCATTTGAAGAAAAATACCAATGCAAAGGAGAGTGCAACACAGTGAGAGCAAGATGCAACTGTACAAGTGATTGTGAAACAATTGGAAGTTGCTGCACGGATTATCAGCATACCTGCAAAAGCAAGTTTCATTAAATTTGGTTGCAGTACAAATTTTCTAAGTTTAATTTTTTGCTATGAAACTAATGTACCTTGGCCAAAGCAAACGATACAACTGACATCTTGCAAACGTTTCGATAACAACTGTTATCATCTTCAGTGCATAGCAATAGAACTGCAGTGCATAGCAATAGAACTGCATGTACCTTGGTTCCCAATTATCTTCTCGTTGGTATCACATTCATAGGCCGTTTCAAAGTCACATGTCGAAAAACTTTTTTGGTGAAACTTACGAATCCTTTTGTCAGTGAGAGTAATTTGACCATTAGCACGGTACAGGAATAGACAAGTAATCACGCACTGTGTAGTAGGTGATGCAGTTTACTGGCTTGCTTTGTGATAGAAGCAGGAACAACGCCACCGATTTTAAACATTGATTCCAGCTAATCGCAACATATTTCAGACGAACCATCCTGGGTCGATGAAGGCTGCGCTGCTGACACCGAAATGGAGTGCCCGGAAAGGTGAGTGTTATCTATGCCAGTGTTGCTCGTTAGATATGCCAGTGTTTCTCGTTAGATATGCCAGTGTTTTCCCAGGACCGGTGGCCACAAAGAGTCTACGAAGTCTTAACTGGGGTTCCAGAAGCAAAGGTCTTCATCGGTTTACTGTCTAGAATGTCGAATTAAAATTAGAATGTAAATATATTTTTAATGAATCTACTTTTTGTTCCGAGTGACAGGGAGACGTGGGTTTTAAGGGTTTCGGAAGAGAACCATAGAACATAATAGATTGCGAACCACTGGGCTAAGTTTTCATAAGAATCATTCAGATTCTTTTGCGTTCTAAAAGTACTGAGCACTTTTAAGTACACAAAAACTTTGTTTCACCTTTTTGTTACGTGAAGAAGTCAATAAAATTTAATGCCTGCGCTTAAACAAAAAAGAGAAGTTTTCCAATTTTTTTTCCAAAATTACGCAAAATGAAATATGTACACCGTAGTGATGAGGGCACCATGTTGGTTACTTATTGACAAATTGACTATCCTTTACGTCTGTCCACTGCAACTCTAATCTGAAAGATTGTGTCGTTGTTTTTCAGTTTTGACATTCCTCCTGTCCTGCTCTTCTCGATAGATGGATTTAAAGCGGAATACCTCTATCGCGATCTAACTCCAAACATCCACAAACTCGGTATATTATGCCTCTGCGTGCCTGTGTGTGTATGCGTGTGTGTGAATGTGCGTGTGTGTGTGGGTAGGGTGTGGGTTGGTCGGTGGGTGGGTGGGTGTGGTGGGATGGGTGTGTGGGGGTTATGCCCGCACAGAAACACATCCACACTCAAATAGAGTAAATTTCAGAAATTTTGGATTGTTCCTTCTAAGCTTTATTTATGAATAAATTTAAAAACGCGAAGTATTTCACGTTTTATTGACCGCACAGGTCAATTCTTAAAACCTAGCTAGTATTAAACAATGTTGATTACATCTGTTGTTGTTCAACAACTATGTTTTTTTAAACGCGCATTAAAATTGTTTGAACACAAAGAGTTGAAGTTAAATTAACTTAAAGCTCTGCTCAAGCACGACCTTCGGCGGTCAGTTTTTTGTTACTGCACCACCTCTTACGTGACATTAAAAGCAATAAAAGCAACGAAAGACTTCTGCATTTGAAAAAAGAAAACATATGCTATCAAAACGCTAATACCAAACACACCGCTGTCGTCTTATTTATTTCTACAACAAACGTGTCATCCGGACGCAGAATGAATAAACAGAATGCAACGTTACGCTGCCACGTTCGTGCAACGTTGCTCGCGGCCTGATTTAACCTTTCGTCAGGTTTCATAAGCTTTTTTTGGACAATGGGACCTTGACCTTTGCGGTTCTTTCTTTGCAGCATCATGCGGCGTCCACGCTCCTTACATGCGAGCTCCCTACCCGACAAAAACTTTTCCAAGCCACTATTCGATGGCCACGGTAAGTGCATGCTCCCATCAAACCATAGCAATGTGGTTTGACCTGAATGATGCGTGTGATTTGCAAATCGACCAACCCAACAGAGCGACGCCGGCACATTTGCATTTCAGCTCCAGCTTTTCGCTGTGAACTTTCGTTTGTTGTGAAAGGGTCTTGCAGAAATCCGTTTGCCCCTACGGCACACGACATGCGGGTTGCGGTTGCGGCAACTGCAATTATACCTATGCTTTTGGAATGAACAGTAAACCCGTCCCAACGTCTAAAACAATTTATGCTCGTAGGTGTGAAACTGCTGAATGTTTGAAAAAAAGCAAGATGACGTTTCAAGAAACAGTACGCCATGTAAGCCGTTGTTCGCAAGAATGGCTTTAGCGGTGTCAATTACACTTCAAAACGTATAGGCAATAGCAAACAACGATTTTGCTACGAGCAGTCGGTTTGACACTAGATTTGTTTTAAAGTAACTAGTTTCCACATAAGCGACGGAGTTGAATCAGTCGGTAAAGATATAGGAAATCGATTTCACGTAACCAATCGCATGCTCAGTCCTGAAATCGTATTCAAACAGAACAGTATTCTGCAGGGCCTTTATCCAGAAAGTCACGGCATCATCGACAACACAATGTATGATCACGAACACGAAGAAGAATTTAGCCTTGGCTCTGAAGAAAGTTTCCATCCGTTTTGGTGGGGAGGCGAACCGGTAATATCAGAAATTACTTCTAACAATTGCGTGAAACTGAAACGGTGCATAATTCATGCATCTGCGAAACAAAGAACACTCGTTGTAGAGTAGATGTCTGTAGTCCTCGGAGACCTGTTCGCGTAATTCTAACAATCCAATTTTATCTTTTTGCGATGCTCAGATTTGGGTTACCACAAGTAAACAAGGTAAGAAAAGCGCAACTTACTTCTGGCCAGGATCTGACGTCAATATTACCAGATATCCTGACTACTACTACAAATACGATGGCTCAGTAGACAATGAAGAGCGCATTTATCAAGCTTTTGATTGGTTGGAATTGCCGAAAGCGGAGAGGTATTGCTTACGTAATTAATTACGTTGTTTCTTTTTCTATTTTCCATTAACATTTATCATTTTAAATAGAAATCAAAAGTAACTCCGGATGTTAACCAAATTGGGTAAAAAGTTGTATTTGCTGTTGCTGATGAGTTCCCTATTTGCCTTGTTTACGTTCTAAGCAACAAAATTAATGTTTGCATCGGAGAACCAACCTTCCACCTGATATTTCCAAGCAATAGGCTGGAAATTGGCTTATTATAAGCTGCAATTTTATCCATTACCAAGGAAAACCTAATTTTGCCATTATTTTGTTTATACTATTCGATGTAACTTCAAAAACGCATTTGCAGGCCGCGTGTTTGAGACTCCTGTTTCAAAGCCAGATAGGTACAGGTTCGTGAATTAGAGTTCTACTTTGGATGATCAGAGTAAATCTATGTTTAATTAAAAGTGAGACAATTTGATAGCCATATAAACAAAAAAGTTGTTTTCCGTGCTGGACGTCATCAACTGTGTTGCATGAAGAAATTCATGTCTTTGACAACACTAGGACAGAGCAAGTCGTAAAACAACAATCGCCTTCTTCGCCGCCGACATTACTGAATATTTCATCTTGTTTCAGCAGCCGTGCTGATGATATCTGTATTTTTCGCTAACGTCAAAAAATCTTCTTGCTTCTTGCTCGCTCTACAGACTTTGCACATAAATGCATATAACCACGTAAGACGGATCTAACGTTCACATTTTTGTATTCTCAGGCCAGCTTTCATCACTCTGTACATGGATATTGTTGATCATGCTGGCCACAGCAGCGGCCCAGAAGGTGACGAAACAAACCAGGCGTTGGTGGAAGCGGATCGTATAATTGGAATTATGATGGACGGTCTGAAACAAAGAGGGTTGGAAAACTGCGTCAATATCATCATGCTCGCTGACCACGGTAAGAGGTTTCATTTGTATATGGAACCGTGAACGACACATGCACAATGTGAGCCTATCCAGTACTTAGCGCTTTGGAATTGCATTTCCAACGGTTTTATACTTAGATATAAGTAGCGAGCAAAATGCAGCTGAAGTAAGAGTAGCAAATTGGAGACACGTCCTCATTGATTTCAAACATGTAACTCCTCGAGTATATTCCTTTTAGAAAAAGTTGCGAATATGCGTTAGTTTCGTAAAACTTAAATGGTTCTCCGCGAACCCTATCACGTGCGTAACTCTGCCTCAAAGTAACTTGAATTATGTTTTCTTCATAGGTATGGCAGAGATATCATGCGATAAAAAATCGTCAGTGGAAGATTACGGTGTTGATATGGGAAAAGTATACTTTCGTGGAGGAGCTTTCGGAAGGATAGGAAAAAGCAAGGACAAGTCTTTGTGGGACCAATTCGACCCAGTGGCAACGAATAACCTGTTGCAGTGCCATCATGATGTAGCACACTGGAGGGTAAATGAGATTACTGCAAGTAAAGTTGTCTCACATAAATTGCAAGTGTAATTTCCAATTTCTTTACAGATTCGTAGTTTGTTAATCCGGTATAGTGGCCCACATTTGAGGCCTATTTCGTAACTCCATTGAATGGCAATTAACACCCCGATGACGACTATTCGAGCTCAGGTCAAATGCATGGTACTGCGAAAGAGCGGTTTTGACCAACAAGGTCACAAACAAAATTATAATACGCTATTTCGAACCACTGCTATGTAACTTGAGATATGTTGCTTCTGCACGTTACGCGTGCAACGCCTTAAGCTGTTTTCAGGGCTATGTTTTTTTTCACAAATTCTATATCAAGGTATGAGGGAGCTTTTATGTGAACCGTGTGCGCACGGGTGTAACGGGGTAGGTGGTTCCCGGGGCAAGAACCAAGCGTGGCGCCCCCCGTGTTCGAACCCGAGGTCTTTCGGATGCGAATGTACTGTATTGGAGAAAGTACTTGTGACATTGTTGGGACTTTTCGACGCCCCCCGCAGTGATTCGACGCCCGGTGATTTGTGCTCTCCTTGCCTTTTTCCTTACGCCTCTGTGTGCACGAAGCTACTAACATTTGGAACTAGTTTGATCTTTTGTTAATTTTACAGTCTTATCTAAAAAGTCAATATTTTCCTAAACGTTTCCACTATGCTTTCAACGATCGCATTGAAGATGTGGAGCTGGTAGTCGACGAGGGATGGCTGGTAGAAGGGTAAGGATTAAAATTAGGTAACCTTAACCTTGCCAAGTATAGACAAGATCCGATTTACAAAGCAAATGTTTCGCCATTTGCTTGTTCCCCCGCGTTTGACATGCGAAACTTAAATTGCATTAACACGTAGCAAGAAATGGGTGATTCCACAGGAGGTGCAAATGTTTCTTTCCCTGGCGACTCCATTGGTACCTTGCATAACACCCCTTACATTGATTATTATTTTGCTATTCGCAAAAACGTCAGTAGAAAAGTTGTTTTTTTAACCAAAGGAAGAAAACTTCCAAAGAATATTAAGTGTTTTCTTGCAGGTGAAAATATTCTTTCCTCTAATTTGTCAAACTTTACATAAAACGTCATGAGAAGAAAGAAGACAGTATGTTAACAGTTTTGATTTATGTCAGAAAATGCACTCACATGTATGTTGAAAGAAATTTGATTAACCAACTTGTTATTCCAATGCTTTATGCTTTTTATGGTGCCTTGTTGTTTTGCTGCGATCGGGAGCAGATCAATGTACTGCATGCCCTGTTTGCGACAAAGCATGACACATTTTCTGCAGTATTTTATCTAAATAACAGTTCTATTTTTATTGAAAAAAGAATTTCTTTTGAGACTGTCTAACGGCTAAATATTAACAAATACATTCATCACCGACATGATGCTTTATGATGTCGTAGAAACGCTAGCAAAAAGAAACGTCATTTTGGTTGTGAGGTTAGTAACGGTGTAGACTACAAAAAATGACTGTGCTTCCTTGTTGATATACAAAGTCTGGTTAAAGTTCCACATTTTGACGATTTTTTAAGTGGTTTTGTTTGGAAATTTTTTGTAGGAAAAAAAATTCTTTGACATCATGCAGCGGCGGAACACATGGATTTGACAATGAATTTGGCAGCATGCATGTAAGACAAGCGTTTATATTGCATACATTTCACAAGAGCAACGTTGTTAAAATGTTAAAATCAGAGGTAACATATGGGAGAAATAGACCATTTATCAAAGTTTAAAAGTTAGTTTTGAAATTTTTTCAACTGATTAATCACATTTATTTTCAAATTCTTGTGATTTACAGATGCGCTTGTTCTCTTCAAGCTCTTCAAGTGCTGCCTATTTAAAACTTTGCTTTAGACCTAACAGGCACAACCATGTTAATTGATCTTTACTGGGCTGACTTTCTCAGCTAATCTCGGCAGTCAGTGTTTTCAGATTGGTTAGACTGTATTAATATTCGTTGGGTCGTAAATTAAGGTTTCTCTGAAACACCAGCAAAACTTGTATTCTTTGTGCTACCTTCAGTTTTGGGTTAAATTTAGTGAATATTTTTTTCATCTGACTAAAAATAAAACTTGCACCTGTTTTTTTTAATATTTGTCCCTTGGTTGCTTTTTTGCAGGCTTTATTCGTTGCCCATGGCCCAGGATTCAAACGAAGTTTTAACACAACTGAACCATTTGAAAATATTGAAGTGTACAACTTGATGACAGGTTAATACAAATGCCGCCTGCTTCTTTGATCGAAAATAGTCAATGCTTCCTTTTGTGGAAAAGTATGCATTGGTAGAACAAGCAATGCCTTCTTTCTTTCTGAAACCTTTGAAAAAGTTTTTGAATTGCAAATAGATACAGGGTGTGCATGAAACATGCAATGAAAATAAAAAAAGTTTGTTGAAAAGAAATTGGTTAGAGGAAAAAGTTTTGAAATAAATAAAAAACAATGTGTGAGGCAACAAACAACAAACTTTGCAGTTGTTTAATGGTAATATGATGGTCATTTATTTATCCTGTTTGTGTTCGCAACAGATCTCCGAAGCAGCTAAAACTTGTACTATTATGCCAAATGCAGTATGGTTACTGTTACTGTATATTCACTGCGTTTGTTTTTTTACCATGTGATGTACGGTGATGTGATGTACGGTGATACCTCATAGATTTATTGGAGTTAGACCCAGCTCCGAACAATGGAACCACTGGAGCGTTGCATCACGTCATGAAATCTCCGTCAAATTTGAATCCAGAAACTGCTGGACAGCAACCGGGTGAATGCATTTCATCTGAAGATGGAAGTGAAGTTATTGGATGTTCACCGTGTCAAGTAAGATCCGCCGTCTGTTTCCACTTTGTGAATAAATCACGAAAACAGTAATGGCTTGCAAACAGTTTAAAAATATCTTTGTTTGAAAGATTTTACACAAATCAAAGTTTTCCCTACCGTTTGATTTAGAACCAAACTAAGCGGTTTTATTTTGTTCGACGACTGAATCCAGTCATATCGCTAAGTTATTATTCCAAAACTATTCGGTCATCCACTTGAAAATCGCCTTTGAGCAATGAATCGATGGACAACCTAAAACCCATCGTCATTCTGCAACAAACACGTTTTCCGCACAAACAAAATTTTATGTTCGAGGTTTTTAGACAGCACATCAGTTCCAAATTAATACAGTACTTTCTTAGCAAATATGGGAGAAAATCGCTGGTGTGTCAGTCCTCCTACGGTTTTCAGCCGCGCATCACTGATGCATAGATCGACCTAAATCGAAGAATGGATTGCAGGCTTTTATTTGTTGAGAATCCGAAGTAAGACAATGACTGCAAATCCAAAAGCTACGTTAGATTGGGTATTCCATAATGCAAACGTGGGGACGCTTGGAGCAATCGCTTGCTCCGAATAATTTTAATAAAAAGGGTATGTTCGTCGCTCATCGTAAAAGCGTTGGTGTGTTTGAGAACAATACGTGTGTTGCAAAGCATTTTACACACGTAAATTAGAATCAGGGTATTGATTTGCAGTAGTATACGACCTACGCTTCGCGCGCAACAACTTCCATCTGGCGGCAATCGACAGCGCAAACATAACCACTTTCGCTTTAATGAACAGTCGCAGAAAAAGTTAGACGTCACAACGCAAACAAGACGGCCGTCTGTTTCGTTGTTTGTTTTGTCGCGGCATTTCTTCGTTGCGGAACAACGCTCGATTGCACTACTGTACATCATTATAACAATTCCCCTTCTGTCAATCGGTATCACTAAATGTTTAAGCGAAACACCATGAAGTCAATCTGCAGCTTCATAGGCAACTGCAATAAAAAACAAAACCCGAAAACTTTCAACGGCAGTGAAACAATTGAACCAAGCCGATGCAATCGCCAGGACAGCGAATGCCCTCTTGGTGGAAATGACAGAAGAAAAGCTTTGCCATTGCTGAGGTGAGCTGCGGAATCCAAACGAGGATTTATTACGGCCTAATTGCAAGATCCTTCAACAGCGTACGCGCAGTAATAAATGTTGCTAGGATGAAGCAAAGCTTTCAAAAATGATTTCGAAGCTAAAATAAGGCTTGATTGACCACAGTCACGAAAGGGCCATTTGCAACGGAGCGAAAACTTACAAGTGTGCCTGACGAAGATACGACCTGTGTCTTACACAAAAAAATAGAGTCTTCTGGCCGACCCTGACAAACGAAATAATTTCAACATGTCAACACTGGTCCCACTTTAAGCTAACCAGAGTTCAGCGGTTTGAGGTTGACCGCAGTCAAGCGGAACTTTACCCTTTAGACGTCGGTGAGGTACGTCAGATGGACAGGCTGCTGCAGTGAGCAATACTATCTTCACGAAATGAACAAGAACAGCAGAAAGTGTCAAGATTTTGTGCATCATGACGCATTTCAACGTTTTCTGCGCGTTACATTACAAGTAGCTCATATTTATGTGTTTTACAGACTAGTGCTTGATGAGCGTGGTTACGTGCAAAACCTAAGTTGTGCCAACAGGCCTGCACGACACACTGCCAGCGTAGAAAATGTTGCAAAAGCCTGAATTCGGGTATAAACAATAGTCGTTCCAGATTTTTCTCCAGATTGCTGTACAATAAAATATACTTTTGCGGCCTGCGGAAATTTATGTTGAGCACTTTGGCCCTTCGAACTTTCTGAGTGGTGCAGGTCTGTACTAAGTTATTACCTCGATTCTAATAAATTCTAATATCTTTGTTCGAATAACTTAAAGGAAGAATCCTGTTAGCAAGTATCAAGCACTCTACCGCAACACAGACCCGTAGCCACGTTTTAAGGTTTAGTGGTGCAATATAAATATTTATGGGTGCAAGATTTCTATTTTCATTATAAGCTTAAAACAAATTATCCTGGGCACAACATAATTTGGGGAGCACAAAAAATCTTGGGGGGCACTGCCCCCTCATGACCGCCCTCCGTGGCTATGGGCCTGCCGCAACAGCTTTCTTCAATATTTTGATAACATCCCAAAAGAAGATCTTAGTTGTTCACTTTGCGTCTTGTGATTCAAACTTCTTTTCATCGCGGGACGCGGTAATTGCCACCAGCGGAAGCCTGCTCGCAAAACTGTGCAACTATTCGTTCAGATCGGATTTCCTTTGTCCTCAAAAGACGATGTTCAGCGAATAACGTTCGTTGTTTTTAGGGATTGACGGTGAACGAAGCCAATCAGAGGATTCAACTGACCAATGCCGACGGTAAGCAATATTTCCAGTGTGTTGGGTACGGTCCACTTGTAACTGCTTTATGTTCACCTCACTTTTCCCTCCTCAAGGCCCAAATTTGATATTTTTGTCTTAAATGTTTCAGATGCCAAAGGCTAGTTTTGCATTCCAGTAAGGTTGATCTAATATTACTGAAGATGTGTAATCCTACGAATTAAAAAATGTGTTTTTGAAAAACGTGACTACAGCCAATTGTAACTTCGATATTTATTGACCATGCAAATGGCTTTGGTAATTTCGTGCTGCAACAGTTGGAAGGATCACAAAATTGAAGAATAGCCACTTCCAATCAAAGCTAGAAGATTTCAACAAGCTATCTCATCTCCCTCTTTTATCGAAAATTAAAGGATAATTGGACAGGTGTAACACGCAAGGTGACGAGTATGGCAACCAAAAATTGCAAGTCCAAGTCCTCTGCGGCGAACTGCATAGGTTTCCTATGATGCTGCTCATAATACGTTTTACCTTTACTGAGAATGCGTTACTAAGTTCAACAACGTGATAAAAATGCTTTGGCAAGTGGAACCCGCTCACTGGTAGCCAGGAAAATGCTCGCTGGCAGGTATCTACTGTAAATGAAAATAGAGAATCTCAACTTTGTTTTTCGCATCTTGTGCAGTTACCGCCTTTCAATCGAAACACTTGCTTTATGGCACACCTCACGTGTACCCTCCTGGGAGAGCTGAACTTGCTGATAACATCTCTTTTTGCATGCTCACCCAACAAGACTACGTCACAGCGTATAATCAAAAGCGAAAAATGCCGTATTTTGTTTCTTACACCTTGACAAACGAGGTAAGGATAAAGTTTATTAGATGGCCTCCTGCACCTATTCCTGGTATGCAGAAGCAAAAATGAGCTTTATGATTTTCAGTGCATTTGTGACTTGCTGATAAATAGCTTGGATTCCGCTTGCGTTTTGAATTTTTGTGAAAAAAACTTACCTTTCAAAAAGCGGCTTAGAAGACGTAGGAACTCGGAAAATGAGCGATTCAATTTCTGAATATCGTATCATGTGAAGTATTTTCCGAATCTAACCTTAAGAAAGTGTCGAATAAATTCGTAATATAATGTCGAAATACAAAATCGAAAGATATGAAGCAAACAACACTCACCTACTTGTTAAAAAAAACAAAATGTTAGCTTGTGTGCAAGTAATAACATTTCCAAAATAAATATAAAAATATAAATATTTCAAGTACTTCTAAAGAGAATGCTTTAATTTTTAGCAAAACTAAACTATGTTTTCACAATCCAGGGGTGCAGTAACATGAATCGCATTTTAGTACAACTTCCTTTAACGTTTCTAGCTGCCTTATAAAATTTAATCAATGCGCATTTGGAGGGAAAACCATTTTATTCCACCATTCAAGTCGAATGTCACAATTTACTTTTACAGACAAGAGATCTTACGCAACTTGTTGGTTGCACCAGACACGATATCCGGGTCTCACTCGAAGCAACTGCGGCTTGTTCCAGCTATGGGAACACACAAGAACTTTCGTTTGCCCAACTTTATTCGTCAGGTAGTCTACGCTCAACATCGTCTGTATGAACTGCGTTTACGTATGAAGTAAATTTTCTTAAAATCTGTTCATGGTCTCCGGTGATGCAGTTAGTTTTGTAATTAACCCTTATTCTATGTGCTGTGGAGAGTATATTGCATTCCTGGGAGTCGGAAAGCGGGCTGAGCAGCAGGTCCCGCTGGATTTCAAAATTTGACATTTTCCTATTTCATATCAGCAAAAAAGATTGTTTTCTTGGTTTCGAGTGTGTCAAATGAAATTTCACCATTTTTGCCTCCCTTGGAAAAAATCTTCCAACGTCCATGTTTGCATTGGCTAATTAAAGCACTTCAGTTGTTATAATTTACTTGATAAAGCAACGATCTACTTTTAACTGAAGTATTTGTGCAGCTTTATCAAATGGGTCTGCAAAACACGACGCGGCAGTTACGAGCAACAACGTGCCAATGTATACTTATGCTCAGACAGGTAATATCGTTCGCTACGCACTGACTGCTGTAAGCACTTCTTCGGAAATAACTATTACTCACTTTTATCGTCCTAGTGTGGATTTACATGATGCGGAAGCTGGCTGATTGGGCAAGCAATTATGGTGGTCTTCACGTTGTAGCAGGTCCTGCGTTTGATTACAACTACGACGGTTTGCCTGATACTGATGCAACTTTGCAGATGTAAGTATTATTTAGTAAAAACGCGTCCAATGGCCCACCCCAGAGCAAAATAAGTGACATTTTTCCAAAAATTGCTTTTGGGATATATTTGTCAAATAAAAAATCATTATGTACGACTTTTACAATGACATGGAAGAGAAGCTTCATGGTCAACAACTTTTGCGATATCAAGTAAGACAAATTTTGGATTAGGCTGGATTTGCGGCGGCTAGAAGATCTAGGTATGATGCAAAATTTCGAAGAATCAGCTGAATATGCTCTGCCGTTATGATTTTGGGATGTGTTAGACTTGCATGTACAGTATTTGTTTTTAGGTAACTGTAGTCTACACATGCAACGTAGTTGAATCTATCAGGCTAACGATATTCATTTCAAAACTTATACTATAGAATCAACTACGTCGCTGTTGTGAGACTAGTTACTTGAAACTAGATTTTCTTGCAACATACGCATGAATACAACAAAAAATGACACTTGGAACAGTGCGATTGTCACTGTCATGCAGAAAAATCATTTTTATTCATGTATTACACACCTCTAAAACACTTCAAAGCTTGTTTCCAAAATAGCGGCATGGAACGGAGTAAACCTTCGAAGATACGGTAGAACAGGCCCGTAACCATGATGGGGGTATTTGGTGGAAGTGCCTAGCCAGAATTTTTTGGTGCCTCCAAAGTTTTGTTGTGCCCAGAAATTTGATCAAACATACAATAAACAAAACTCGTTCTCCCTAAAAATGCATTTTCCCCCCCACCTTAAAACCTGACTATGGGCCTGCGATAGAAATGCATCATCATAATTGAAAGCGGCTGAGAATTAAATAAAAAAAATGTAAGCAAAAAAGTTTTTAAAGCAAAAGCTGATAATGATTTAATGTTATTTGTTGATTCGTTCCTTTAGTTTAGCATCAAATACCATCCCAAGAGTGGTGTTTATGGTCTTTTTCCGTGAGAAGTTTGTTCCAGAGTATCCATCTCGCTGCAATGTGATTTCGGCAAGTTTCACCAGCCCTTTGTTAACACAGGTATGGAGAGTTTGCGGGAAGCAAGAGCGACAATGTTCCAATACCAACTCATTTTTACTTGATTGTCAGTCGCTGCACACAAACCGGACAAAGCATTTTAAACTGCAAGACGGCTCCTCAGAACTTGGACGTTTTGAGTTTCATCATACCGAACTACAAAGTAGAACAATGTCAATCGGTAATTTGAGTTTGCTTACACCTCAAGTGTATGAAGTTGTTCACAGCAAAACTATCAGAAGAATTCTACTATAAACCAAACAGAAACTTTATTCATTTTCTTTACAAGAAACACTGAGTCCAAATAATGATGATGGATAAGTTAGTATAACCTGAAGCGCAAGTTCATTTTGAAAAAAATTATTCGAAAATTCCTAAACCTAAATTTTACTGTAACCATCAAAATAAGTCATAAAATTTGCTGCACAACAATTTTTTTGGAAAAAAATAAACTGACGATCCCGCTTTGATGTTACTTAGTTTTTAAATTAAAAAAGCAGTTGATACATATTTTCAGGGACGTTGTTGATTAATTATTGAGAAATATTAGGAATCTAACCTATCGAGATTATTTTCTGATCAAGAGCGGATCAGACACTTGGATTCCAGAGGCGGTCATCGAACACATCGCTAGAATCAAGGACGTGGAAATTTTGAGCGGAATTTCTGTCTTTTCTGCCTGGACAGGCTCGTCTTCGACCTCAGAGGTCAAAGCCGCAACAATTAGGAAGAAGCTGTGGCTGCCTCAGATGAACGGCGAGTGGCTAAATGACTTCATTAATAACCCACCAGAATCACCAACAACTTCTGAAATTTCGACTACTTCCACAGGAGTTACAATCTTGCCCAACAGATTGCCTATCTACCTGCTAGTTGTTTCAACTTTATCTTATTTGTTGCTAAACTAAGTCGGAATTTTCTGATTAATGTTTGCACGGAAAGACCAAAAGCTAAAAATTCAACCAACTCTGTATTTGATGTTCCGCTTTCCAACTGTTTAGCAGAGTAACTGCAATAAGCATGCTGCAGAGGAAACTCATTTCAAATTTTTATTAATGGGGGCTTTACACTTCCTGTTGGCGTGGATTTTATGAAACATATTAAAAAACAATTTTCATGTGTTGCACTTTTGGTAACTACATCTTTTAAAATTATTCGTTTTTTTTATCTTGCACTGTGCTGACTAATTCGTTGCTTTTGCTTTTCCGCAACCAATTAAATGGGTAAACAACATTGTTTCGAATAGGCTTTCTCAACTGGAGAGAGTTGTGCGTGGTGCTCTCCTGTGGTGTAGTCATCTCATCATGCTACGTAAATTGTTAAAATGCATTTGTCATTACAGAAATGCCGGGGTTTATGAGACTGCACGTAGGGTATTGCTATGCAGAAGTTCCAAACATCTAGTCGAAATTTTTCTTTTGAGCGAGTTCTTCAAAACACTGCTTGACCGCACTAGATCTCTGGGCAGGTGTTGTGCAGCCATTCGATTGTCTCATTGTCCAGAACCGTCAGGCCGTGCAGTCAATTAGGAGGTCGATGGATTGGACATTGGAAGACAATATAGTCGACGGTTTGGTCTTCTGCGCCACACACACAAGCCGCAAAGGAGGCCATACCCATTTATACAAGCAGGAGCGGAAACGTCCGACACCAGTGCTGAGGCGGTTAAGCCGAATCCACGCTGTTCTTGGGAGGGTCATTCCGAGGGGGTGAGTGCCGGTGTCGGGGATAAAAATGCGGAGTCTTTTAGGGTTGTCCGTCCACTCCTCATTCCACTGCTGATCCGCGCACTGCACCGCACGTATGTTGTTGTTGTCAGATAAACTGATGAGTTGTTGTGCGACGGATACAAATGGGTGTCTCGATTTGAGCTGCCGTGCATTTGCACTCGATGGACAGGTGTGCACTGAGTGCATCAGATGTCAAAATGAGTTCACTAAACACAGCATGTCAAAATTGCATGCTACGCTTTTCTGTGCGGCAAAGCTGATCACAGCGTGGTTGAGTAAAAGTAAATACGTACATTTTCACATACAACTGTAACGAGACAAATCTGTCCAGGAGGTCAGCCTGGCACGAAAAGAATATTACATAAAATGGTGTATTCAAAACTCTCTTTTCTGGTGGGCAAATTTGGCCAATGATTGAAACTGCAGAGACAAATATATTCGAACTTTACAGGGCCTGTTGGTACAATGCAAAAGCCGAGTGATTCCTAGGGCAATGTAAGAGGTTGAATTAGGGGGTTTTAAAGATATTTTGCCACAGTCGTATTTGAACTGAATAGTATTCATTCATGTATTAGAAGTTTCGCCGAAAGTTCAGTTTTTTTTGGTCCTAAAGGTTAAGAAGACCTCAAGTTGCACTGAATTCGCCGTTAATACAATATTAGTTATTACAATATTAATTAATACAATATTAGTCGGCGCTTTCATTGAACGTCTCCACTACCACGAGTGGTACTACAGGAAAGGAACCACCATGACGCATTTTTTCACTTGCTTACCTTTTCCTTAACTGCCCACTCAAAGATTATAACAGGAAAGAAGTAAATATATGTAGCAGATGTCACAGCAAGTGGAATTCACTTTTTAAGAAAGGAAGACACGTTTTCATCGATACCTTCACTTTAGAGTAAGTTTTTTTTAAGGCGTTTCGGGGACCCGATTCTGGTCTCTAGAATTTCAAATCGGGTCCCTAGAATCAGAGAAAATTATCATGGGCTCCCTAAAATCAGAGAAAATTGGGTCCCTAGAATCAGAGAAATCGGGTCCCTACAGATCCATACCGGGTATCTAATATTTTCCTTTAAGGAATGCTTTAGACTAATTAAATACTACAAGTGACATTTAAGTGCCAAATGGGAGACACATGACTTCAAAAAGATCTGGAAATTTTCGTGTTTTCTATGTCTCGTGCAAGCTGTGTTCGAATAATGTGAACATGAAGGTGACAAAATGTGATCAAATCACAAGAACATGTAACGATTTTGAAGTATTGGACTGCTGATGTGTCAAAACGTCTTTATTTAATACTTAGTGACAATTGACATTAAAATGGCTCTGTGTCCACAAACGTATTCTGCTGCTGCTGCTGATAAACTCGTTGGCACAAACTTTTAATCATAAGCTGTTTCCCTTTCTTGGCCACACGTTGCTTGACATGGCTGGCTGACTTTCTTGATTGAACATTACAATTGCCTGTTTGCCTTTTAAAAGATTTTCGCCATGGTGTTCCTCATAGCAGTAAATCTCACACTGCTGAAAGTTTCAAAATGAAACGAAACTTCTAATTAAAATATCTTGTCAAATTTTGCCGTAAAATTACGTGATGTCAGACCGTCCTAAAACCGTGTTGTTCAATGAAGTTTTTCTTAGGAGTAAAACATCTTTTTGTCACTCGGTACAGGTCTATGAAGTAACCCCTTGATATTTCCTTACCTGCGCTATTTTCGGGAAAATGTTTATGTATGCGGCTTCTTAAGGTCAAAGCTACTGGAAACAGATGACGTTTCTGCTTCAAATTGATGTCAACTCAGCCTTTTTCAGTCCGTCCGCTGATGTACTTCAGTTATAAAATGACAGCGACAGAAATGTATGCCTTCCAACTTCTTCTGGCAGCGTCGGATTTAGAGGGGGCCCAAGGGTCCCACCAGGAAGGGTCCCCCCACCATGTTCATGTGTTTGATCATACATACGACTTGTGCCAGCCGCTTAGTCATTTTTATCAGCGAGGAAAGTTTGTTTGTAGACGCTATCGAATTATCGGTCTTCCAGACGGCAGTATTTCACTTGAATATTATTTGATATTGTGACGAAACCACTACTACGCTTAGTGTTTTCCTGAAAGTTGGTCAGGTGTCTGAATCTGGTGAATGCAAAGCCAAGCCACGTAGAACGCATTACCTTACGTCTCTACTCGTTACTGGTAGATTTTGCGGCTGCCTTACTCATATTTGCACAGGTCGCATTTGAGTAGCATTGTTAAGTAGGGCTACCATACGTCCTCTTTTTGGATCTTCAATGTTTTTATGAGAAATGAAATTATCTCCGAGGACGTTCAAAAATGTTAAAATATCCTCCTTTTCGCATTTCTTATTTTACATAGCTATAATCAGTGGCGTAATTAAGGAATTGAGCAGCCCCCCCACCATCTAAATCCGGCTGTGTCTCCTGGTATTATGTCGGTGAAACGCATCCAAAGAAATGTTTACCCTTTTATCCAGCTTGTAATGTGTCGTGCACATGTATTGTCAAACTACCGGTATCAAGATTTGCTCTATGTAGCAATTTAATTCAGCTTGACTTTAGTTTGCGGAGCACAGTCCTTCAACAGACGGTGAACAAATATTTCAGGCAGTGAGCCACATTATCAAGGTACATTTGCAGCTTTGTTTTTACTTAAAACTTCTGTGTTAGAAAAATAAATGTTTTGATCGTTATAGGTAGGGTATGAATATTAGAAAATTTAGTCGTTTTTCACAGGGCATAATTTAACATTCCTATAATAAAAACGTGACTTAGCACAAGAAAATGATGCGGTTTTATTTTATTCACCGAATCTAAATTGAATCCGGTAATATTCGAAGAATCCAAGACAAACTAATATTTATCAATTTTTCGTTTTTAAGCCATAATTTTGGCTGCAGATATGCTAGAAAGCCAATCAAGAGCTCTAAAAACTCGGATGATAGCTTAGTTTCCAAAAAGAACTTGACCGAAAATATGGCTCGTTGGGTTGGCGCCCACGGCCAGGTAAACGTGGCCAAAAAAGCAAAAAGATGCCTCCATCATGACGTCACCCACAAAAAAATCGAGACCCATTACGAAAGAAATTTTTTTTGATATAATCCAGAAGACTTCCCGAATCCACAGAAGGTTTGAACAAGTCTCTAGCTCTAACGGTCGGCAAATTATGACTGGACAAAGTTGCAGCCACTATTGTACTTGGCTATCCTTAAAGGGTCAATGCTTTAACGGCCGCACGAGCCACATAATGGTTCGCATGTTTTCAGCCATAACTCACTAGCCAATAGTGCCAAAGAGTTAATCGAAGCATCAAAACACGCATAAACAATTTCAAAAGCTCCAGGTTTCATGTAAGCTTTCAAGGAATCAGCTTAATGGATCTGCTTTCATCTTTTTCCGATGATTCAAGCTTGCACATATCTGTATCCAAGCTTGCTATCTTGCGCTGTTCGTTGACGTGTTGTTTTACGTTTTTCACCGACAACGTGCTGACGTTTTGTTTTTTTCATCCGTTACAGCGTTTTCAAATGCGCGCGCTTGGGTTTGGGTGCCAAAGCTTCAAATGCAGTATTGTTTACCCATTCTGTCCACGCTCCGAATCATACCGCGTGTTGTTTCAAGCTTAAAACCCTTAAATGCTATCGTTTCTCTTTTGTCACGCTAATACTATCGTCGGGTCTCCTAGACCCGGTTTTCAGAAATAAAAAAATACCTTTTCCTTCAACTGCAGTTTATCACAAAAACTACACTGTAAATATAAGCCCACAGAGTAATTTGAGCACTTACAAAGTTAATTTACTCTAATATGATACAATTTTTGATGAAAAGTAAGTAGACCAAATATAGCGAAGATGTCAGGCATGCTTAAAATTCAACTGCTCATAAAAAAAATCTATGGGCGTGAACAACTTCTTCTTTTGTATACTGCTAACACGACCATAGAAGCAAGCCCTGAGTGAGTTTCAGCTTTTTACAGGCTCTGCCCCCATAAACCACACAGTGGGGTTATGCGCACCCCACCACCTCACACTAATACTATCGTCGGGTCTGCCAGACCCGAACTCGCTTCCTTGAAAATCTAGAAGAGCGTGGATGACCGCAATCGCACCTATTACTAGTCACACAAAAACATGAAGCTACTGAAGAGTTCAAAGCGCGCCGACTTCCGCTTCAGTAGTT
>Ga0210059_1001247_pt1 | contig 37686 bp, 23 predicted proteins | sample Ectturendosymbi2_FD_188042 | JGI IMG/M metagenome (GOLD analysis project Ga0210059, IMG submission 188042) | Ecteinascidia turbinata endosymbiont from Florida, USA - Sample 2 (SPAdes) (version 2) | ecosystem: Host-associated > Tunicates > Ascidians > Unclassified | place: Key West, Florida... | reverse complement strand
GACAGTGCCCGAACTCAATTAGAGGTGGAAGAGCGGAAAATCTTGGCTTTTGGCCAAGTCCATGCAAACGAAAATAGGTTGTGTCAAGTCTTTCGCAGTCAAATGTGCGCATAAATGCAACTTCCTGCGCATAAATGCAACTTTCGTTGAAAATAAATGCAACTTTCTCACTTTTTTACTGCAACAAAAACTTGCCCTAGTTATAAGTTTTGAAATGGACCGCCGCTATCTGTTTTTAAACCTTGACAAAGTCAATGACGCTCCACTGCTCGTCGAGCTGCGTAAAACCGAAAATAGAAATAAGGCGCTTCCTTATTTCTGAAAGCAACACTGGTTCTGCCGGATCAGTCAAAACGCAGTCAGTGTATGAACATAAGTCGTATCCAGTGGGAGGCCATGGTACGCCCCCAAATTTTTAGCATATCTTGTTATTTTGTGCTTTGAGAGGCGGAATCCCAAACAAATTACTGTAGCTCGCTTAAAGTCAAAAGATTTGGCCCCCGCCCCAAAATTTTGGGCTGGCTACGCCTCCAGTCCCGTCGCCACGGGGAGGCTTATGGGGGCTTAGCTCCCCCAAACAAAGCTCCAAGCCCCCCCAAATTGAATTATGAAGCACAACAAATCGGCAGAGTTATTATCAAATTTCAGAATGTCAAGCTCCCCTGAACAAACATAAAGGTCCCCTATTGATAACTTTCTGCGGCGACGGTTCTGTACGCCACTGTGTACGAACTAAATGACTTGCAATTGAACCTGCGCGTCGGTGAAAGCGGCCGATCTCGATCACGAAGTTCGCGCTGGCTTATTTGTTTCAGCCCGAGCGATTCTGCTGCTGGTCATGAACAAATTCTTTCAGGCAAATTGAAAACCTCGACATCGCCTGGAATTTCACCGCGAAGCGCAGACGCGTTGAGCGCAGAAGAATTTTCTTTCACATTCCAATAAACCGATAAATCCCGTTCAAGGCTTTCTAATTCTTCTTTCCAATCTATCATCCGCCAAACAATCCGGACGCAATGGACCTTGCAAAGATTGCTAAAACGCGATATATCGAGCATATCACAACCGCTCATTGGTCTCTCGAAGTAGCGGAACCTGGTAACGCATCAGTGACAGTTCAAGCTACATTAAAGTAAACACGCACTCGAGGCAAACCACAATTGCAATTTTGTTCGTTTCACGTCAGCCCTCCTGGAAGGTTGGGGCACTGTTTTAAAGTTCACAGCTGTTCAAGCGAAAGCAGAAACCCGAGAAGGAATTTTTCCAAACAAAATGTCAAAGTATAGAAGTCCCTTGGTCTGGGAACCAATGTAGGGATTCCCGTCGTAGGAGGTTTAGGGTGTTGCCCAGCGTAGACGTTGCTTGCGAGGAATGCTCTCGTTGCGTGCAGAGATGCTGGTTTCCCCAAACGCTACCAACGATGCAGCCTAGTCGTTGTATGAGTACTGTTCTAACTCCCGACTAAAACTGCCGGGCATTTTAAGTTGCCAAGCCGAAGCAAGGCGTTTGGCTCTCACCACTTTGATAGTTCGTTTCACAGATTTCCTGGTGCACAAATCTTTATTTACAAAAAGGCTTCTCACGAGCAGCAGCAGAAATAGCTTTACGATGGCGCGACAGCAGGAACAGCCAACGTGGTCCGTGCGCTAACGATACACAAACTCGACTCACTGGAACGTGGTGACCACGCCGAAAACTTCGAATGCAATGCGTATCGAGGTCACTTCGCGAACGCCGTGGAGCGCGCACACACGGATTCCCTTGACGCGAATGACAAGTTGATACAAACCAGATCTCACGTACCGAATACAATAGCGAGCAGGAAACGGCAATTCGTAATGCGAAAAGGTATATTCACTATGAAAGCACCTCTTCGGCGTACTTATTGAAGCATTCCGAACTTAAATAAGCATACAAAATCAAAGGGGTCTTGAACGACGTCTTACAGAAACAACAAAGCAGTTTTCACGTTGGGTCAACGAGCAATCATCGTTTTCAGGTGTTATGCTTTCGATGTTTACTGAAACTTTTTTCACGTAAAAACGCATTTCGGTTTTCGTTGGAGCTTCACAGTTCACTTCCGATAAAACATTAAACGCGTGTTAGGTTGCGTTGTTAGGTGTCGTATTTGTCATTAAACGCGTGTTAGGTTGCATTTGTACTCGTCGTGTTTGTTTTTGTTTGTTGCTGTCATATAAGCTTTGCGTCATAATGTGTGTGTTATTGCGGCATGAAAATCTTTCACGTCGTTTTTTCTGGTTTCTTAGTTTTCCTTGTGACGAAAGCGCCGGCCCATAGGTCAAGGGTTCGATCCCCGTTTCCTGTGCTGTTTGCTTCAAAACCTCTCAAATCACTCATCGAAATTTGTCGGGAACTCTGTCTATAACTTGTGCTTTTCTGCTGGGCCAATAAGCCAAGAGCACGAGCCCCACCCCGTCTAACTTGTGTTTTGCTGCTGGAAACTGTTCAGAGCTTCTTGCAGCCACTGCTCAAATCGTCTAAAGCTTTTCTTTTCTTACTATTTCAGCAAGCTCCCGAAGCTCCCATATACGTCGTTGGCAACAAAACTGACGCCGAACGCGACCGCATGGTGGCGTGGGAGGACGGCGTGCGTTTATTCAAAAGGATCAACTGTCGATTCAGGGAATTGTCAGGTGAGGACTCGCACAGTAGACTCCAACTCGCCGATCAACTAAACAAAAACATGCCTGCCCCTGCACTCTTCTGAATGCACCTGTCAGTCAACTTTGATAATGATTCCATCACTGGTGATATAGCAAGAGACTTGTTGCAATGTTTGGCTTGAACCCCAAACAACAAGTCGGTTGTTGTAACGGCTTCATTTGCATTTTTAAATATTTTTGTACCAGGATGGTGATGGGTAACTTTGCTAAGTTAAAGAAAATTAAAAGTTTGATGTTAGTTAGTTGTCGGAGGCCAAAACGTCCATTAATGTAAGGATTGCAGTTATTTCAAATTTAGGACAAGGCAGGAACAAAATTTAGCTGGATATATTTACAGTATATACTTGGTGTCCGGAATCTGTGACAAATAGCTCGATAACTATGACATTAGAATTATGTTGAGAGTTTAGTGTCCACATCAAATTATTTAATCCACTGTAGACAGGAGAAAAATACTAATGCGCAAAGTATGTTACGTTGGCAATGACTTGAGTAGGTGTATGAAACTTGTCAAGTTGTACTTGCATGTCTTTCACATAAGCTTGCGCTTGAAACTGTTTATTTTGAAAAAGTTAGCTTACGATAATTCAATGAATTATGCCAGTGTCAAATTTAATGTTTTTTCGAAATGTCATCGATTTCTGACTAAAAGATAAAATCCATTTGCTTTTTGGTCTCGTCGTTCATCTTCTTCCTTAAGATTATGTACGCTAGCGCCGTTTTCCCCAAGTTCTTGATTTGCTCGTTGCTTATCGCAAAGTTATTTTTCCAGTGCGCGAGTCGTGCGACGAAGTCTTCTACCTTTTCCGCGACCTGTACCTCGAATACCGGGAGGCCTGTTTCTCTCGCTCCAGCAGCCAACACCACAAGACGAAAACGTCCATGCCCGTCATCACTCACAGGCTTTCGCCAGTGCTGAACTTGAGGAGGGCGAAGACCTTCAAGCACGTGGACAAGATACCCAGGCTGGCCGATGCGCCCATGTGGTCTCTACCGAGCCCGCAACATAACGACCGTCAGAACCCGGCCGTTGCCGCCCACTTTTCCCGGAAGCTTCGCTCGGGCTATCTCGGGCGACGTCTGGCGGTTCAAAGTTATGATGAAAATTGCCGCTGGAAAGAAACGACGGACAGTTCTTGCAGCACTTCGGACGACGAAACACTGTCTCATGAAAAGATTGACGCCAAGCAAGTCGCTGAAGACTTCGCGAAAAAAGTTCAACTGCTGAGCTTGTCATGACGACACGCCTTGAAGAGCTGATCATCCTGCCAATGTACGAGATTTTTCCTGTTTTGTCTTCTGTGTGAAAATTGTTTCTGTTCGATGTGTGTCATCTTCTTGCACGTATTTGATGCTAAGTACAGCGTTTGTATGCCGAACGTGTTCAGTCGTATCATTCCTTAAAGTAGAACGTTATGCTGCATCCAATGCAGACTTTCACGGGTAAACTTCTCACGGCCAGACTCAGCCCGGTCTGTCACAAACAACATGGATCACCGTTGGGGACAGCTTTGTTACTTCAAAATGTAGATTTTTTTTTACTTCAAAATTTAAATTTTTACTTCAAAATGTACATCAAAAACTTGGTCATTGTTTCATGGCACGCACGCAATCTTGCTTAGCGAGGTGGCAGATTCAAACATCATGGTGGCGTTCGTGTTGCATTTTGAAAATAAGCAATTTAAGCAAACCGTAGACTTAATTTCTCTCAGCATGGGTTATGCCCAGGCCCGTAGCCAAGTGTTAAGGTTTGTGGGGGCAAAAGACATTGTATGAGGGCAAGATTTGTTTTTATTGCAGTATATATTTCAATCAATTTTTTTCTGGGCACAACAAAATTTGGGGGGAACTGCCCCCGAATGCCTCCCCGTGGCTGCGGGCCTGGAAGCCAGCTGTTCCTTTCATGTTGTAAAACACTTCAGTGAAATTGCAACGCGTCGTCCGTACAACAAACTACAATCACAAGATAAAGAATGAAGTAAATGCAGACAAGGCGTGAAAAAGGAACGGATGCAACCCAGTCCTGAGCAGGCAGAAGTGGCCTCGAGCTTGATTACAGCTACGCCATCTCATGCAGGCAGTAATTGTTTAACATGCGACGATAAAAGCAGTTCCACCATCGTGTGTTCTCAATCCACAGAAATGCATTTATATCGATGCCAGGTCATCGCGTAGCTTCTTAAATTGTCTGAAGGTCTCAGCACGACACGGCAGTATAGGATATCTCCTGCAAAGTTTCTTTTAGGATTTTCGCAGAAAGCAGACTCCATCATTACGAACATGCTTTGTTTTTAATTTTCGTTTTTTCTATATTTACGCTCCTCACTAGTAAAATAGCTTATTTATTTAACAATCATCTTTCACAGGGAAATGAGTTAGCAAAAGTTTATACCAAAATATAACTAATGTTGGCGACGGTACTAGATTCGCAGAACTGTTGTCAAAGCTGCCGAATTTAATCTTATTAGAGCCACGAAAAATGACAGGCACACTGGTTTTGTAATTGCTCTGGTTTAAAACGACCACATCTTCACTTTTGTCTAACTTAGCTTTGTAACCAGGCGTGTGTAGCCAGTTATTTTTAGGAGGACGAAACAGCAAATGGAGGGGTCACATTCATAAATGCAATCCAAACCGTTGTAGTGAGTAAAACGTGTAATAGGAGCACAAAAAGGAAACAACCTGTCTAGACTAGAGTGTTCGCCCAAAGTATTTTCGAATTCTCTGCGAAAAACTAAGAGCAACATTCATCGGTATTTGTACGTATTATAAAATTACGCCGAAATTCCTAAAAGTACCAAAACTGATTATCAACAAATCAAAAATTGCATCATACATGAAATGTTTGCACCAAAACCTTAAATATCAAATGAAGTTCACCAATTCTATGTGGGACCGCGGCACCCTTGTTCCCAGTGGGGACGACCCTGCTTGTAACCGTGTCTCTGTCATCATGTACGAGGGATTTTGAGGAGGTTATCTTCCAAATGGTAGTTCAAGCTCCTTACTTCACCACACCGGCACTACCATTAGGCGAACTAGGCGGTTGCCTAGGGCGCCAAAAAGACCGAAAATGCAACTGTGTGGTTCAGACAGTGACGAACGTATACCAAGTAAAAGTGTATGAACATGATGAAAGTGAATGGAACACACTCACGCAGTTTATGAGAAGACAGAGGTACTACATTATTTCATGTGTGCTGCAGAAGGTTTAATATTTTTCTTATTAATTACAGTTTCACATACACTAGGTCAGGAGTGGTCAAACTTGTTGGCACGAGGGCCGAATTTGCGATTGCCTGGCCACTGGAGGCCGGATACAGTGCGATTTACGTGACAGACAGCAGCCAATGCTGTTGCACTGCTGTCCATAGCCGGAAACGTGGTGCTTGGAAAAAACGTGCAAGGCATTTGGAGGGCCGGATTGAACTGGTCGGCGGGCCGTAGTTTAGCCATCCCTACGCTAGGTGAACTATGTCGCAATTTGGGATAAAATTTATTTATCTGATATACTTTTCTAATGTATAACAAACGTTCTTACTTCTGTAATGTATAACGTGATACAGTAAGGATCTTTGAAAAGGAGGGTTAGCGTTGGAATAGATCATGCCTGTAGGGTACTTACAAGTCTATCAATGGCGTGTTGTCAGGGCCAACAAGGCATGCCCTGTAGGTCATACTTTATCAAGTTCACTGCAAAATTTTAGGGTTACCATCTGTTCTTTTCATTTCTTAACTCTTGGTTTTTCCAGGTGGCGCCGCTTTCACCCGGGTAGGTTTATGTCGACGCCTTCCCTACATCATGTTTAAGCCATCCGGTGTAGGCAGGTTGGGAAACGCTGGTGAAACGCTAACATTATTGGTGTTAGCAGGTTAGTTAACCAGTCAAATTGCGATGTATAGGAGGCACCACCTTAAGTTCTTTGGAGTTATCAGGAAGATATCAAACTACTTTTCAGGGTCTACTCGACGATAGGCTATCCTGCTCCTGCACATCACAAACCTTACCATGAAGTCTCTCAGTGAAACCAGAGGGGAAAATAGGGTAGATGCATTGCAACCACTGAGGTGCCACACGGACAAAGTACAGCTGCTTTGGTTCAGATTTCTGACGGCAAAATCCAGAAAGGCAAAGCTGGTGCGCAAACATGTGCTGATGCTAAGGGACTTGCCCAAAAAATTTTTAGGTTTTCATTTGTGGTCTCGTTGGTAGTCTGGTAGAACATTCTTTTTGAAATATAAATCGTCTGCAGGAGAAATTAACCAATCTCAAAATTTGCACAAAACAAAGGAATTTCTATGCAGTCCGCGCAATAAAAAAGGCTTTAACCGTGCACTGACAGATGCATACAAAACTTGCCAATGATCTCGAGATTGAGCATAATTTTCAAAGCAGTGCTGTCGCAAACAAATTAAAGAAAACTCACTTTGACTATAAAGCAGAAGATGACACCGTAGTAGAGGATCCCGAAGAAAAGTTGAAGGTCAACTTTTACGACACTACATTGGACATGGATATCTCACCACCTGAGGAACATTTCCAGAAGTTGCAGAAGCATAGCTCTGACTTTAGATCTCTCTGTGACATTCAGAATATGTCCAGCAAACCAACGCAAGTTTTTATCACTGCAAAACCTTGTCATAAAACATGGTTACGACAAGGTTGTTGACGCAGAGGAACTCTGTGACTCCCTCAACCCATGGACCCTCAGGAAACTACCAGGAAACTATGTATTTTCTTCACAGATACTGTCAGATAAAATGTTCCCCAAACATATCAGTAGGCTTGCGAATTCTGCCGACGCTCCCTGTGACCGAAACGAGCTTTTCTAATGAAGTGATATCTGAGGTAAACCAAGACAGGGTAAACCAAGACATTGGTGTCGCAAGACCTTGGTGTGTCTAGCCACTGTGTTTATGAAGTCAGAGATGGTTTTCTCTGAACATTGTAAGGCATTTTGCAGAACAAAACGCCAAGAAAGCAAAGTTTTGAGACCAACGCTAGATTTTTTGTTTATATGAATGTTGTAAAGCCTGTTACCTGTGTAGATAACATTTCCATAAACTTGGTGTTCAGAGAAATTCGCAATTCATGTAATGATTTAATCTGATAAAAAAACAGTCCTATATCTACGCCGTATGTACAACGCAATATAGTATTTTTGGGTGGAGAGGTTTATTTGCCAAGTAGCTACAGTCGGTAGACAACTTTGCAATTGATTGAACAGGATAAGGTTATCATAAGCGAACATTTCTTAAGCTATGTGGGCGCTGAAAATGGAACTTGCCTGGTACGTTGTAATAGCTTGCTCAGGCTCTGCACCGCACAGTATAGGATTATAATAAAATAGCTGCTGTAAAATTATGAAATTTGGGTAAAGCCAATTTGACTGTTGAGTCCCGAGCCACTTTTGAAAGTCCTTGCAAATGACCTTGGCTGACGGTGATCTGAGAAAAGAACATTGTTTTCGTTGCTTGGCATTGCGTATTCACGCCGTGTCACCGTATAAAATATAAATGATGAGGACGCAACGATCATGCAGAAACTGCTTAGCTTCTGATTCAGGTCCAAGGTCAAACAGATAATCCAGTGACAAAACAGTGTTTAAGTTCAGAGCACACCTGTTCAAACGTGGCTGCAACGCTTTCAAATATAAAGCTTGTTTCGTTTGTTTAAAAAAAAGCCTTAGGGAGCACAGTCCACATTTGGTAACTCGCATTAACGTTTGAAATGTAAAACAGGGATCCCAGTCCAAAAAGACCACAATCGTTTTCACAATCGTTGCAACGAAATTAGTCGATCCTGCCGACGTCGATAAAGGACAGATTTTAACGCAATTATGTGTGTTAGTGTGTTGTATCAACATATTTATATTTTTTAACGAAACTAATGAAAATACACTTCATTGTTATTGTGTATAAACAAAAGTTTATTACGTCATAAAAAACATGTTAAACATATATAAAATCAAGAAACTCTTTCTAGTAACTTCGGGTTTTGGTTTGTAAGAGTTGATGAGTAACTCTTTGAAGTAACTCTGACTCACTTGAAAATTTGGGCAAAAGATAGCATTTCATTTATATGCTTTATTCATTGTACATTGACGTAATCGAGTATGCTGCAGGGCACCTACTTCATAATAGCAGAGTCCATGCCGGGAAAAGGCAGAAAAACTTTTGTTTTCAATATCAAAAGCAGTGTTTGTATGAACACATATTGCCGTACTGTTTCTTGCATATATGTGCAGTTGAGCAAACAACGTTGTTAGATTCACGGGCACGGCATAGTTACAATATGAAATAATATGATATACATGCCACATATATCACATATGTGTCTTCAGAGAAGGAAGCAGGTTTAGGCATATCTCAGCTGGGTTTGAGGTTCCTTGCTGTCAGCAACAGCTGGAATGGGAATGTAATGTCAAACTTCACAACTGTGAGGCAGATGCTAAAGAATACAGAGCCAGCAGGTTCTCACAATGTTCTTGCACAGCTTTGCGTACTTCTTTTCAGTTGGGTTAAGAACAAAATTTAAAGTAACAAATTTTCTATTTTCAAGTATATGGCAACTCGGTAGAGGAAAATATAATGTACCAACAGTTACAAAAGGAAAATCTGTAGGGAGAAAGTTTGTCGAATAAGCGTTTTTCGGGCAAATCCAGGTAAATTTGGATAACATATCCATTGCATCCCAAAAAGATTGCCTGCTATAAACCTGTGCTGCGCAAGTCTTTACAGATCGAGCATGGCAGGTCGGAACTTGGCAATCACTTGAAGCAGGGCGATTGAGAAAGCAGTTTGAAAATTCCTAGACAGCAATCATTGGATAAAATGATTTTGTCACTAAAGACATCGTAAAATCCACAGCGGAGGGAAAGCAGTTCAATCACACCGCCCAGAGACGACATTCATGTAAATGTTATTTGGAGAAGCAATAATGCTGAGGCGTCTTAACCAAAGGAAAAAAGACTACCTCAGCAGCTTAAACCGACTCAAAGAAAAAGCGATTCGTTCAAACTTCCCTGTGGACATGACAAATGACGTTATAGCAACGGCATCAAATTGGGAAGAAAGACTACGGCCCCCAAAATGTGACAAGAAAAATGCCCACAAGTTGCTGCTGCATCAATCCCCACCAGCTAACTCCAATAGAGAAAAATAACTTTAATACCAAGCCAATGATTACCACAAAAGACCTACTATCACTGCGACGTTAACTCGCGGAGCTCGGATAACCGTTCGTCACAATAATAGAAAATAATAATCTTCTCCCTTTCCGAACTACGCTCTTGAGTATTGCTTAAACACGGCCAATGTAGTCAAGACAGCCAAGGCAACCGAAGACGGTCAAGACGACCAAGACGTGTTTCTATTAAAATAAACAAAAACAGGTTCAGCAACTAATAACTCACGAAAGCACAGAAACGAATAGCCACAAACTCACCGAAATATGAGGGAACCAAGCCTAAACAACCACAACGAATCTGATGTACGAAAATTGTCACTTCTGACTAGCAAATACAGCAGTTTGGTCACAACTGGCCACACAAGTTAATTCAAATTCGATCGCACTCGGCCGAACAAGTTAACTTCAGGCGCGTCCGTACTGCACCGCGCTTCACCAACAAAATGCCGCAATCGTAACTGATCGGTCCAAACACGCAATGATCAATCAACGTAGCACAGCGTTTCGCCACGAAAAGGCATTCACAATCAAAACCAGGCCCGGCGACCAAACCAAAGGAAGAATAAGTGAACCAAAAAAGAAATTTCAAAAAGAAACCACACAAAAACGCAAATTAAAATTCTACACCTACCACAACTGGACAAAAACTAACGAGCTACAAGGACCTTGTCAAACAAGACACAAAACATGTCAAACGTGTGCCAGGGCCTTGCAAGCACTGTGCGCTTTCTGCTTGCTCTGGAAAACACAAATTCATGGTACCATGTTTTTCACAAATAAATAATGACAAACAATTACCCTGACAGGGGCAAAGTATTGGTATTTATGTAGCGACATGTATGATATGTAGGGCAACCAATGTTTTGACCTAAAAACATAAAATTTTGACTCTATAATTTACAAATTTTGACTTCATTTTGACCTATAAATTTTATGAGTTTGCAACTGCAAAATATATCAGCCTTGGATGTTGAGGTTAACCCAGAAGCATATTCATGCACTCCAAGCTTCGAAATTTTAAAACATTTGGTTGTTTAACTTTGGGGATGATATATTAATAAGTACATTAATAACTACAGAGGAGTCAAACCTGAGAACATCATAAAGCTGAAACACTATATGCATAATGGATTGAGCATTTACCAAAACAAGTACTGTAAGACCACATTTCTCGCCTACCACGCCTATCCTCCATACTATTCAATAGTCCAGTAGTGGGTAAAACAACATTATTACGTCAGAAATCGCAACAAACTGATTATTATTACAGAATTGCAACTAAACTTGCAAAAGCATATCAATATCTGTTGTTGTAGTTTCAATAAAATATTTATAAAGAGAAAAAACTGTGCTGCAATAAAATTTTGACCAAACGATAAAGTTTGACTTTTATTTGACCTAATGACTTAGGATCTCCTCATGGTATGAGCGTGAAGTTTGGTTTGTGGACGTTTCATAAACTTTAGAAACGGCAGAACATCTTTGACTTTATTGACTTTTGGTTGCCCTAGTGATATGCCATGAAAAAATGTCGGCCAAACCATGACAAACTTTCCACGAGGAAGGCATCGCACAGCAGTAATTGGATCAAACCAAATTGCAAAATTACAAAGATCAAACGGCCTTATCGTGGCACTATTCAGTGTTCTATCTATGGCATCGTAAATAAACCACCTATACATGACGCTTACACTGTTACTTTCGCCGAACAATCAAGTTTTCACTCTCTGGATAAGTGTGATGATAAATGATATCGCCAACGTGACGCACAAATTAATATTCAAAACATGATCGTTCTCCTTGTGAAATAATTCTTGATACCTTTTAGGAATACGTTTGGCAGTTTTTCGCAAAACATTGCAAAACCTCACCAAAAGTTTCAAAAGTTATCTCCCACCATTTTTAAATTGAAAGCAGATTTTGTAATAACTAGTTGTGCTTTTAAATGCTGAAATGCTTTACCAGCTGTTGTTGAACTGCGTAGGCCCACAGGAAGTGAGTTCGTGGTAGCCTGTTGATAAGCGATAAGCACAATAAAATCCTATGTCAGAATAGTTAGTGCCTGGTACCATAGTTGATGAGCATGACTGGATGATTTGCAGTAAATTAGAAGGATTTATGCATATTGGTTGGGCAACAAAGTCGATGCACAAGCTTTCTGTGTTTCTTGTGTTTGTGGGACAGCAGGGCTTGCCACGAGCATTGGATTAGGGATAGTTGGCCAAAGAGAGAAAGACTTGAGGTAAAAGAAATATTATACATTTTCCTCTGATTACCCCAAACGAGGTGTTACTTTCTCCTTTCCATATCAAAGTATGCAAACAGTTTGCAAAAGCATTAAATAGGTAAAAGTGACTGCTTTGCACATTTGTGTGAAAAATTCCCTGCGCTGACCACTGAAAAGTTGAGGGCTGGAATTTTTTATGGTTCTCAAATATGACGTTTAAATGCAGGACAAATATTTTCCACTTACCCTGACAACCCTCGTAAAAATGCTAGGCGGTCACTTACAGCAGTTGTCAAAAACTTCCTTGGATATTTTAAAGCTCCTAACTATTTCGAACTTTTAAAACAGCCGCTAAATTCTTACGAACAATTAGGGTGCAATATGAGTGTGAAGGTTCATTTTCTTCATAGTCATGCAAACTATTTTCTTGAAAATGTAGAAGCAATGATTGAAGAGCAAGGAGAGTCCTTCCACCAAGATATAACAACAATAGAAAAGATACCAGGGATGCTGGAATACCAACATGTTGGCAGACTATCGCTGGTGCTTAGAAAGAGGTTGCTGGCAGCAGCTACTCCCGAAAAAACGCAGAAAAGACAATTTCTGAATTAGCAACCGTGCAATCTTTTCTGTCATGAAAAAAGAGTATGCTATCATGTTTGGGCTATTCTTTGCATTTTAACGTTGTTTTGTCACCACAATCTTTGCATTGCAAGGCCATAATATCTGTGTAGTTTCTCATCTGTGTCTTGTAAGTCACAGTTGCAAGTATACAGTATACGCTAACTGAAATTTTGTGTTTGTTTAACCTCTGTATGTTTTCTATGCTGCACATTACTCTTCATAAACTAGTTTACAAATCACGGTTATTACAAGAAGTCACTAGTGCTTAAATAACATGTTAGTCAGTTTGAAAAAGCACGAAATCTGCAACCCTCTTATGCAACAGTATGCTTAAAATGCTACAACTGCATGAATTTAAAATGTTAAATAGCTCACAAATTTGACCACATAGGGAGAATCTGACAACAGTTTTGAAATCAGCGCCCCAAAATTATCCCTAAAACGCTCTCAAACCCCGATCCCCATAAAATTCTTTTAAAATTGTAAACCTGTGAATTGGCGTCAGTTAGATTTGATGTCCCAGTGAACGCGTGATGTCCCAGTGAACGCGTGTCGTCCCAGTGAACGCGTGATGTCCCAGTGAACGCGTGACGTCCCAGTGAAAAGATTTGATGTCCCAGTGAACGCGTTTATTTGAGAAAGACGTATTTTCCAGTTTTGAACTGTCGCAGTTTATGTTGTGATTTATTCACTTTAGTCTTGAGGTTGTTTACTTTCTCTGCTATTGGTTTAACCCAGTGTTTCTCAAAGTGGGCGGAATCGCCCCCTTGGGGGCGATTTTTAGGGGAAAGGGGGCGAAAAAAGCAAATGGGGCGATAGGGGGCAAAACAACACAAAGGGGGCGAAAATGCTGAACCACCTATCGATCACTGAGTTAACTTCTCTAACCTATTATTATGACTTGTTAGTTTCTTGCAAATTTTAATTTACTATGATAATCGTTGAAGGTTGCTGCTGAAGCAATTTATCTGTTAAATCTTTACTCTGGCTGGTCTATGTGTCCGGTTGCACTGTGGATTATTTTCACAAGAATTCTGAACGAAATATTAGCGTCGTAATACAATTGCTCTCTTCAGCTATTTAATGGCTTAGTTCAGCTATTTAATACTTTCTTTAAATAAAATTCTTTAAATTTACTACCTTGTGTTTGCTTTATCAGGCTTGGGGGACGAAAACGACGTGTCGAGAGTGAAAAGAGGGTGATGGAATAAAAACGTTTGAGAAACACTGTTTTACTCCCAACCCGTTAGCATTGCTTGCAGATTTTACGTGAAATCAATTCCATATTAAAAAGTTTGCTGACTGATTCCTTGCTTATCTCACATGTGGAGAGTAGTTACGTAACGTTTTGCTCGAAATTCTGTAAACAGCGCGGCTGGTTCAACGAAAGCCAAACTTGCCATAGCAACCATAGGTATAAGACTTGCGGACAACTAGGGCCATGGTCTCTCCATTTCGAAGAACAATCAGGTTTTCGTAAACTTTTAGCAAATGCTGATGTGTTGGTGGCAGTCGTAGGAAAAACAGTTGATAGCTTCTTTTTTCTCTTTACTTTCCTTTTCAATTAAATTCTAGTTCTTTTGCAGAAAAATCAGACCGGGAATAAAGACAGCGAAAGTGAGATTTTTGAACGGTTTGCCTGTTATCGAAATTAAGTTTTTGAACCCAAAGTCAAACAACATCGTGGTACGCCACTATCGACAAACAACGTGCTTAAAACGCAACCACTCAGTTGGAAACCCCTAAAAGTTTGCATTTCTGTTGTGTCTCAAATGCTAAAATGACTGGCGAGTGGTGACCGTAACAATATGCTGCCCTAAGTCCCTCGATAGCAGTAGCAAAATTTCACATTGCATAAAAGACAATATTCTTTGCCTACCATCTTTAATTGTTTACTTTTTTTCGAAAGAACAACCGAGATCGATGCAGAACTCTTAAAAAACCTCCTTCTTATAACGCTTGGTCGTGCTTTCTTATAATCCACAACAAAACTAACCCTTTCTGCATTTAATATGTTATCAGTAGTTTTCGAGGTGACCGCTGGCATAAACTAAACACTCACTATGCTCTTTTACCCTGCACCTAAACGGGAGACCCTGTGAATGTAGTTCGGGGATTTTTTAATGCAACTGCAAAGCGTGGAACTTGCTTGGGTCTACGGAAGTTTCACTGGTGCGTTGATAAACATGCGAATATCTTCTGCTGTTTGATGCCGGTCGCACGCCGTTGGTGTGTTGTGGTAAATGTGAAATGAGGACGATGGTGTTTGCCATCGCTGCTCTTCTCTAAGAGCTTTTGCTTTCGCTGTTGATCCCCGGGCCTTGGTGGTAATGTCACGAAAACTGTTTGGACTGTTATTGCAGCTTGAGGTGCATTGGTTGAGATTTCGATTTTATATTATTACATACATCCGCAAACGTCCGTTTGAGCTCCAGAGCAAACCCGTGACTCCGACTCTATATATTTTACTGGGCTCTCGCGTATTTGCACAAATAGATGGAGAAAGGAAAAAAGGGAGTTGCGCAATGAATGCAAATTCGTTCTAACATCATGAACTGGAGATTAGATTTGTGGCCTGGTCGGATTTTTGCGCTCTAGAATTTCAAGTGCTACCGCATTTATACCAAGGAACCAAGGTTCAAATACATTCCGAGTTTTCATGCTCTCTGTTGATTCACTATTCGAAACCAATGTTTTTTTATGTAAATATGGACGTACGAAGATGTACCACACTTTTTCCCAGCGTAAAAAGGAGTTTCCCCTTCCCAAGAGATCGTACGTACAGTGAAGTGTGTAAGATATATTTCCTGAAAACCTTATTTGTTAACAAGCTGTGTAAGATTGTAAGGATTGTGTACTCCTTAAATCAGGGCTGCGCAAACATTTTTGTTCTGCGACCCATTTGAAAAAGTTTTTTCTATGGGATCCCTTCATGGATAACCTAGATGTTAATGGTACGTGTAAACGTCCCATTACAAATCTTAAGAGGCATTTTTGTCTATGGCGAAATCATACAAATGCACAAATGCGCGAAAGTAGCTATGCAATAATAAAACAACCACGTGACGGAAACAGTAAGGCGAAAAAAATTAACATAAAAAACAATTTACTTTATAGAAGTTATCAAGCACAACTAATGGGATGGATGTACTTGATTATTTTTACACAGACCATCCATTCGTAGATTGATTCAAGACAACGAAGGATAAAGGACATTCTCAACATTTTTTAAAAAGGATCGGTTTTTGGACTTGATGATTATCAATTTTGAAGGCCTGGAAAAAGACTTCTTAAACACGCAAAGCAGCCGTGCGAGTCGCACACAACTTCGCCGGCAGTCGCCGCGTGCACATGAGCACATTGCAAACCAGATTTATCAGCAACCGAGAAAGACTCCAAGGTATGCGTGCGTGAACGTCTGCCCCGCAAGGCATCTGGAAAAAGGCGGATCTCATTGGGTGCTGATAAAATGCCGTCTTTTCAAAAAACCCTGCAGGGTTGAAGGTGGCAAGCCTCGGAGTAAACACAAGCAGCCAACCTGGTAAGGCGTCTTTTTCAGTTACTTTTTTAAGGCTCTGGGCTTTGCATGGTTGCAAAGAGATGCGAGATTTGATACTATCCGTGTCATGCCAAAGTCCGGTTCCAACTTGCGGGCCACGCAATGAGTCATCTGATCGAGAGCAGCCCATTTGTTGGCGCGCGTCACCAAATCGTGTCATCGGCGCTGGAGGTGGCGCACGACGCGAAATCGCGAAACCGTCGTCAACAAACGCGATGAGACAGCGCTGTGGCCGTCTCGGCGGCAACCATGACCGAGAACGCGCGCGTTTTAATTCGCGACCTATCTTTTCTGTCCTCTGGGAGAGGCGTCCGGTACGAAGCGGTGGTCGCGGAGACCTCACCCGAAAGACAGCTGCCGTTCATCAGAGACCACTGCTCCGTTTGCCAGACGTTGTGACTCATAATGGGAAACGGGGCACTTGCGGGTCGGTACAGATCGGTCTGTGACGATTGCAGCAGAGTTTGGAATTTTTTTTTTTTTTGCCCGAGGTAGGCGCAACACGGAGTTTTGAGCAGCAAGGTTACCACTTCCGACATCTGCATGTCACCCCCGGTTGAGGGGGGATAATAGGCAGAAGGGTAGAATAAGGAGAAATGACAAGTATAGGCGTGAGCTGAAAACAAGAGAAAGAATGTGAGAAATGAAGGCGGGTAAGTCGTAAAACTTTCGGTATCGGGTTACCCCCTCTGCTTATCGGGTTACCCCCTCTGCTTATCGGGTTACCCCCTCTGAAAAGCTCTGCTTTTCTCACGAGCATTTGCAAAGAAGAAATTTTTACCCGTAGCACTGTCCAAGCTCATTTTTGCGCATCAAAATGAAAGACAGGGCGGATGTTCGTCCGCTATCGAGCGTCCAGGTGAGCGTTATTGATTTTCTATGAAGAGAAAAAAGTAGCGCCATGCAACTTGTTGAAAAGGTAACGCAAGGTATGCGCGCATTTTGCATTAAGAGCAAGAACTTTTTTTGAAACTGTGACTTTTTGAAAAGTTTTAAGAGGGGAGAATGATTGGAATGTTTGTCGATAGCAGTAATTGGTCACGGTAGCCCTAAAAATGAAAACAGGTGTCACCACAGCAAGACTAAAAACAGCAGAGCAGTTGCCAGGGAGAAGTAGTGCTGTTGCCAACAACTCTTAGTTTAAAATATTCTCTATTGATTTCACCACAGCTAGTTGGATTTTTACACAGAAGCTAAAAATCAGCATATTCTAGCAGTTAGGAACCCAAGAAAAACTGATAATCAGCTTTTCTACGAGTAGCACTTTGCTTCTCGTCAAAACATTGACAGCAGAAAGAGGTATTCGCCCTCTAGCCCAGTGGTTCTTAACCTTACCAACCCCGGGGACCTGTTCCTGAAGGCATTGGCTTGGGCCACCCTCAATTGCGCAACTTACAAAGGAAGTCATTAGTCAAAATGATGGTCGTTCTTGTTCGCGCAAGCGAGGGTTAAAAGCAAACACTGATATTCCTTCTTGGGGCTCCCATATTTTTCATTACTGCTCCAGCAGAGATCTACTCGCAAAGTTTCAATGCAGATATTTGTTTTTCTTCATTATCTGAGATGCAACAGCGACTTGTGACAAAAGCGGACCAAGGAGTTTTTTCACGCATGAGTAACGTACAGTAATTTGACCCGACAGCGTAGGTCAGTTCGATTTCACAGACAGCGCAAGAGTCGCGCACAATCAACTCCTGGCTGAAAATGTGCTTTCAAGACGGGGCATAATTTCATTTCGTAAAAACGTCCGTTCGTATGTGAGTCAATGAAATCGAATCCGCCAGACGTAAATATTTTGCCACCTGTAGAAGAACAGAAGTTAATAAATATTCGCCATGTTACAAACGGAATCCTAAACGAGCTTTTCCTAGATCTCATTACCGCTTGGAAACCTTCCAGTCTCCGTGTATGACACAGATAGGCAAAACAACTGATCTGAAATAGGATTTGACACTTGACGCCGTTTTTTATGCTTAAAGAATCTTACGTGTTCTTAAATAGTAGCGACAAGCAAACAGAAGCCGCCAATCTACGTCAGTCTCGAAAATAACCTTATATGAGACGTCAGATCAACAGCTGAAAGCTAACTAAGTTTTTGAAATTGAGAAGAGGTTGCCGATTTTTTTAGCTAAAGTGCCACTGATGACGCTGTTTGCAACAGAACAAAGCTTGCTTAGTTACATTTAAACACGGCTTTCTTTGATAGTTTTCTCTCGCATCTTACTTTGTCAAGTGTCAGGTTAGCATGGTTTTCATCACTACAGTGACGTTTGATGCTTTCATGCGATTCTAACTGTGCCACAGCGAAGGGCCATGCTTTAAGATTGGAGTTGGCGTTTGATCAGTTTGACGCCATTGGACTTTTGCAAATTTTGCTTTAGCGCGGCTGTTTGCAAAAAGGTTTTTAAAACTCTAAATCGGCCCTCGCGGCGACCTACAGCATAGCAGCTATATCAAGGTCTATGCCGTCAGTCCCTTGGACTTAGGTTGGTGCTTCTTGACCGCAGAGTCAGTGTAAATGAATGCGTGCTAAACACACACCCTTGGTGCCTTCTCGACCGCAGAGCAAGCACTCACGTTAAGACCTTTCAGAGAATGGGAAGCACAACTTCAGTTTTGCTTCTGCTTGCAAGATCTGAACAGTTCAATTCATGAATAGTGGGAATACCGATATTTTGTGCAATTATTCGTTATGTAAGTGTATATCGTAGATGGCTAACAGCAGTGCATTCACTGGTAAGTTCTTGCGAACAGAAATCCATGAGAGCATTCAGTGAATTCGCTATTATTTACCCACTTAGCTTCTGAATATGTGGTTGTTGCATTTAATAAACCTTTTTTCTTTTGCTCCACCTGTTCGAGTTCTAGCTCTATTGTCATTTGGGCTTTGCGAGTAAATCCAACTTCAGTATCTCTTGATTTATTTCTCAAAAATAACATAACAAATAGAAACAACAAACGACGTACCTGAGATGCTTCTACAAAGTTGACTGCTCATGGGTACTTTACTGTATTTTATGGGGGTACGATGCGAACCCCCATGAAATACAGTAAAGTAACCAAGAGCTGAGCATTTTATGGGGAGTACGATGCGAATACAGGGCTTGCGATTGTAGTTGCAATTAATTTTTGTGGCTGGTTGAGATGGCAACAATTGCCTTGCCTCAAATGAATGCGCTTTGACTGTTTGTTGGCAATGAAATGTCCACTCACGATTTACACAACCACAGTAGTTTTTGTCAATTGCTTCATTGTCATAAGTTTTGTACGAAGATGCGTGGAAAAGGTAATTCGAGCACTGCAGCGCCTTAAGCAAGTATGTACATTCGCTCTAGTATGAATCTATATTGAAATCGAACATATATGTCAGGACAATGTTGAAGAACACCGACAAGCATCTTAAAACATTTCGTTTTGCAGAGAAGAGCCTGATAGTCTGTTGCATAAAACAGTGGTGTAGCCAGCCCAAAATCCTGAGGGGGGCAAAATGTTTGACTTTGGGCGAGAAACAGTATTTTTGTTTGGGACGCCGCGTCTCAAAACACAAAATGAGTAGACATGCTAAAATTTGGGGGATCATGGCCCCCTGGGCCTTCCCTGGCTACGCCCATGGTACAAACTAAGCAATATTGGGCAGTAACGCAAGAGCATTAGATAATTAATAGATGAATGTGATCGAATGCACAAGCTGAAACACATACAGGATTTAGAAAGTGTAAATCGTTTTCGGAAGGTACGAAAGAAGCTGAATAAATAGGATTTGGCAATAAAAATTTTTAAGATCGTCTAGGAATTTCATATAGCAACGGATGGAGTTACCAAATTGCTCCGTTTCATTTTCCGACCCCGTTGTCTTCCGGCAGCTTGAACTTGTAGTACTTTGAATTTTGTCCGTGGTGACTGGTCGAGAATAGACGCAATAGTTTGTTTCACGAATAAAAGCAATACTTGGAATATGCTGAACGTTTGGCACAATCGTAAGGAAAACATTTGTATCGCTGGTGCAAACATTTCAACGCGCCAAGCCTACGCCAGCTCAACACAAACAGTTAATATCAGTGACAGTCTATAACAGATCACGTTCTTTCGCACTCAATCAAAAGCGCCAAACAAACCAGACGATGTAGATAGGATCGTAAGTCCGTTGCATTTTCGCGCTGAAAGACGCAGGCGGCATCACGTTGAAAACCATTCCTATACCCAGCGTTAATACTGGAAAAATTGTGAAAGCCAGTGACAGCTTGATGAGATGACCCCACGAGTCTGTCACTGACCTCTCCGACATCGCCTCGAAAAATCAATAAAGCTGAAGCCGTGCGGCGCTATCCGCACTGCGTTCGGGACGGAATGTGTTCGGCGCAGCTTTGACCACAAGCTAATTTGTTTTGGACCAGAAAACGTGCACCACAAACTGAAACGTTTATGATTTTGCTCAACAAATCTGTTTTGGACTAATCTGCTTTAAGTTCGTTTAAAACTTACCTGAAAGGAATCATCGCAAGCTCCCATATTTCGGTCAATGACGTATAAAGTTACACGTCGTACGCATTCTTAAAATTTTGCATAAAAAGGAAGGAAACAGAAAATAAAAAACGCATGAATCCCTATTCTTTTCGCTGGTATGTCACTGCAGGCAAAACTCCAGAACGAACGTGTACGTTCCTTAAACGGATCCGTTGCATTGTTCTTTGAACAGATCCGTTGCATTGTTCTCTAATCGGCGGAGTTTCTGAGGCTCTTGAACTATACTCGTGTCACGTGCAAAGAATTTCTTCTTTAACAGTGACAAATTTGTAGGGGGTAATTAGACCTGTCAATCAGTTTTGGACGCTTTTCTGAGTCTCGGCCTGACGGAAAATATTAGTCGGTAACCGTTAAAGGAAAATCCTCCCTCGGCAGCGAAATGCCATTTGCCTTGTCTGCCCTTCCAAGACATCTTGCTTGTGTACGCTATATATCAGCTGGTGGCCACAGAAATGGAAAATGCTGCACCCCTAAAGCAAAGAAAGCAATTGCAAATTCTATTTTACAGTTTCAAGCAACAGGACACGCAGGCTTGTAAATACGATCAGGAGAAAAGCGTTGATCAAAGCGTCAGGCCCGATCGCAAGTTTGTTTTAAGGTTCTTCGCACAATGCAAAGCCGCTTATTATCACCTGAACGCAGTTCTGGGTCCTCGCGGTGTCAAGTACGTCACAATTACCGACTGGGAGGCAAACGTGGGTGCTGAGTTTCGCCAATCGTACGATCCCACTTTCACACCCCGCACGACCCCACTTCCACTTTCACACCCCGAAAGCAACTTGTAGTTTCACCGCATAATCCGCTTAATGGCGTAAAAGAGCTAAGATACGTGACTTCTCAGCAAAGGTGAGGATTCTGCGCGTCTCAAAGTTCTGAAGTTGAAGCTGTTGTGTGAGTGAGTGAATCGAGCCTCAACGTTTCCGTTTTTCACTTTACGTTTGTTAATTCACGCTTTCTGGCTTTTTTACCATTCTCAAAAAAGTCACCAATCGGACCAGTCTTTCCTCTTTCTCTCATCTTCATCGTGAATACGCCAGTGTTGATATTTTCAAATCCAAAACGTTTTTGTTGAAATTTTATGCTTTTTCAGATTTTCCTTGCTAGTATGAAATATCAATCAGCTCAAAAAATCTCCGTTTTGATCTCACATTTTAAGATTCGATTTTCAACAACGGATGCAAATTAGGTGAATGAATTGCTGGTAGCAGGTCGTCACAAATCGTTGACGTTTGCGTCCAGTTATGACGTTAACGTTTTCTTCTATAACGTCACAAATCGTTAACGTTTGCGTCTGTGACGAAACACGAAACGATTGAAGTTTAAACTTGTGCTCAGCGATGAATACAGCGCTGTGTCCCTCTAGGCCAGCCTGCTGCATCGTCATGGGAGAATCCAGAACCAGCGTCGTGCTTCTCTTGGTTTTATTTCAAAGGCCAAGGCTGCTTTGCGAAAAACACTCCAACAGAAAATGCAAGAAAGCGTTAAACGAGAAATCGCGAAAAACTGTCAGGAATCGTCGCTGCGCTGACGGACAAGTGAACCGTATGGAACGCAACACCCGATGCGCAGGTTTCCCGGAATCGCATCAAGCGGTGCCGCTCCGTCACATTTCAGGGAGGTGGTGACCGCCGATCTTGAGGCAGCGCTCTCTGCGGTTTCAGATGTCCCACCTTTGTACTTCGTGCTTTTCCAATTAAATTATTCCTATTCGTTACTGGGCTGTTGTCGCGAGCCATTCTGCACCCAGTGAAACGAAATATTTCGTTTTTTTCGTTATTTATTCCATTTTTTTGAACTTTTTTTCTAGAAGGCACAAAACACTGCCCTAACCGCGATCTCTCGCCTCCGCAGCTCCGAAATTCTTTTGACTTGTTAAACAATAAAATATTCGTATTTATTAATTCCGGTTTTTCACTGCACTTGAACTTTGCGAGGATGAGCAAAGATGCTCGCCGCGTGCGAGGCGCTAGCGGAACACAGAAATTCGTTAAACTTTGTATTTTTAGTGCACATTTTAATGCACGGTTGTCGAGAGCTCATGCGATCGTGAGGTTTCATGATGCAAATTTGCAGTCTCACATGTTTTCTTTATCACAACGCCCTTGACAAATGAACGTGAACCGCTGTTTTTTTAAGTGAGCACAAGCGTTCGAAAAGCATAGGTATAATCTTTATCACGCACATCAGGCCCGCAAGCCAAGGGGGGAAACTGGGGCAATTGCCCCCCCGGAAATTTTTAAAAACATGTTTAGTTTTTAGGTACAACCAAAAGCTACAATCATTTTGCCCACCCCCCGAAAATAACAGCTGGTTCCAGCCCTGACGCACTTCTATATCATCTACATCATAGTGACGCGCATGAACTTTGTGTTTGAGTATTGACTAGTTCGCATCGGCGTGGCTCAAAACTTAGGTATTCAAGACTTCTGTCACGCAAGGAAAGTGGAACCTGGTTCGGCTGATGCATTCTCATGGAGGATTTGGTGGATTGCGTGAGAGTTACCCTATCAATTTTATTTGTCACACTATGCAAAAGTTGTAAATGTATGAAAATGCCAGACACGTACAGCTAAGACTATAGAGCCTTCGAAGAACATCTCCGCAAATCCTGTACTGCTGCTTTTCTGCCCAACCATGGTTAAACGACGCGCTTTCTTACCTGGCTGTGCGAATTTCCTGCACACATGACGCTGCCTCTACTCACAAAACACACCTGACCTTTGATCGTGAGCTCGTGTGGCGAATTTTAAAAGAGATATGTCAAAAATCGCTGACACACTTCTGACAGCCGCATCTGAAATGCTTCAAGTTCCTCAGGGTTACCTTCCACCATGTTTTTATCGTTCTATCGACAAAGGGACGCCTAAACATTGAAAGCTTAGACAATTCGTGGCGCCTCGCTGATTTAGCAAAGTCGACTGATAACGCTGTGCGCGAAGATCGCGGCGGAAGCACGCACCAGGCAACTTCCGCTGTTGCATCTGATGTCCCTGCATTTATCTCATTGTTGACCGATACGATCAAAAGTCTTGCAAATAACTAAACACGATTTTACATCGGCCATGTGGTACAGTTGGTTCAACACACTCCACTGGGGCTGTCGGTTCAATTCCTGGTCCGAAGACCCGCCCGTCTTTCAGCTTGCGTCTTGTTATGTTTCTTCAAAAAATCGCCAACCACAGAAAAAAAAATCCCGTAACCAAAAAATATCTTATATTTGACCTGAACTCACAAGTTCATCGACAGGAGCTTACCTCCCTATGCATTTGTATGGTCAAACAATTTACGCTTCCGATGAAACAGTTCCCGGTTTTTGACATGTTTTACTTTGTGAACATTTTTCTATCTGACGTGCACCCGATAGGGTCTGTGACGAAATATTTTGCCACCTGTGCTCTTCGCAAGAATTTGTAAAAATTCCTGAATTCACACAAGTTTTCTTTTTGTGCAACTGTTGCCCAGTTCTTTTTATTTCTATTTGAATAAGAGCTGATGACGCGTACCTAGTAGTAGGAGAAATAGATACCTTGGTAAGATCTTATTGCCTGATACTTAACTGTGAAAGGATTCCTTTCGATATACAGTATCCCCTAAAGATGTATCCTTTTGATATTACTTCTACAAAAACCTTTATCGGTGACCCTTTATGCGTTGAATTTCATTACACACTTTGGAACACATTTATGTCTTTTGCAAATCGCCATGGGATGGCGCTGTCCTCAAACGAGACAAAAGGCAAAGTCTGCCTTTCTTCTGTGAGGAATTTTGACAATCGCCATGATGAACGTGGGGCTTGGCCCACAGATGACCACGCCAAAGCAATCATTGATTGTCCAGCAAAGGTCCAAGTATTGCGAAGATTTGCTCATAAAATTACATTCATTCGCTCATTTATTGTTTCCACGAAACAATGAGACCTCTTTTCGAAACGGTGAGGGAAACGTCGAAGAATTGGTCCTGTTAAAACCCGTTGTCTTATTCGGACACTTCGCTATGTTACGCGCATATGTCAATGTTATGTATCGCCTGATTTATTCTGCCAAGACCTGCAGCATTCGCCCAGTTCAGCCTCTTAAAATTTATTGCGACTCAACCGCTGCTGTGTTGGGGTAGAGTTCTAGTGCAACAACGTTCTGGTAAAGGCGAAGTAACACCACTTTATTTCCGCAGCAAAATGTAAATTCAACGCACCTCTTGTGGGACTTGATGTTTGCGTTAGCTTTACGTATTCAAGTATGTGCTTTCCACGATGGGTGTAAGCAAGGAATCGATCAGCAAAATTTTAATAGGAAATCGATTTCACGTAAAATTACGCATCCTCAGTCCTGAAAATTGCAAGCAAAGCTTACAGGTGAAAAGTTGAAAGGCTGAAGTAACAGCAGAGAAAAAACAAACTCAAGAGTACAATCAAAATTTCGTAGCACAAGCTCATAAATCATAACATCTTAACAAACTGACTGACGTCAAGAATACTCGTGGCGACAGAAAAAAATGTGACATATGAAATAAGCGTTTACTCAAAAATTAAAAAGACGTTTACTCAGATAAGAGCTTTACGTATGTGTCGTTCTTTATTTCTCATGATTTATGACCGGCCGCAAAACTTGTGTTTATGGTGACTATAATGCTCTACTGAAAGCATAAAAGAACCCGCACCGATTTCCTGACTCGCCTGCGCTAAACGCCCTCGCCGGCTGTCAGAGCTGTCATTTCGAGGTATTGACATGAACTACGTATCGGACAACACAATGCACTAACTGCCTACAAACAGTGGCGTATCTAGGGTATGGCAGGCATGGCTCGTGCCATGGGTGCAAAAATTGGTAAAATAACGTTTGTGACTTACAGTTTCGGTAACAAATAGCATTTGCGACTTACAGTTTCTTCAACTTCTATTTTGCGTAACCCATGAAGAAGAGATTTGTTAGTCTTGCTTGGAGTTAGCTTTTTCTGTCCAGTGTTTTGGCTATCGCACGTTGAAACGTGGTGTTGCTCTTGTACGCGTAGCTTATTATTACCATCCAAAATAAATGTGATTCATTTCAAAAGAACTTATTGTCGTTTGTAGTTCCAATATGTTGTGTGATTGGTTTTGAACGATTTACAATTTGTCAGCAAATACAGTGTATAAATTATGGTATTATAAAAATACATGATTATAAAAGTATATTATGGTCCTTCTGGATAACGTTTAAAACAAAAATAAAAACATATTTTCTGTTTTAAATTATTTATTTTTCATGGTTTATCTCTCGTAAAAATTGTGCCAAAGGGCGCATTTTTAAACTGTGCCACGGGCGCAATTTTGCATAGATACGCCACTGCCTACAAATGCACTAACTGCCTATAAAGTCACTAACTGCCCACCTGGAATGCGTGACGACGTCAGTCACTATCTCAAACACTTCAACAAATCTTTCATCGGATGCGAGCTGCGCACTTTACGTTGCAACCAGAACGGGGCTAACCCACACCTCCCATGACGTCGATCACGTGACACCAGAGGTTTTCGAGCAGCATCTTGTCGAAACTTAAAACGACTTGCAACGTCCAGACTACCTTTCTTCCGCTGCCACACAACTAATCCCTGACAGCGAGTAGTCGTTTTGTTGACTTTAATTCCTGTTCATGCCTTTCATTCAATGTTGCTGTTCGGCACAGCAAAGGTCGCGAATCGAATCTTGTGACGGTGTCAATCCGTTGAATTGCGATTCCCCGACCGGCCTTGCCAATCACATCGGTCACATGCGATGGTTGCATCGAGCCCTGCTAGACGCCTATGAGTATCTGCTGCAGGGTAGAGCGCAAGATAACTTCTTGAAAACAGATGCATTTCTTTGCTGTCGACGAAGCATGAAGGCAGCAACACATAATATGGCGGTCGCCTAATTGCAGCAAATTGCTTTTCGAAACTTTGCATAGTCACAATTTTTATCCCGACCTTCACGAATCGATTCGACTTAAACAGGAGATCTTTTGGAAAAGCATGACCAACAATTTAAAAAAAATTATCTCAATTGCAACCTTCAATTTAAAACCCTTCAAGTACCTGCAAAAGGTTTCGTATTGTGTTCACACAGATCTTGTCTTCTCCACGAAAATTATTGTTTTACCCAGAAACTGCGTTTGTCTCACCGCCATTGACCATGAAATTTGTTCGTGCAATTTAACATCTATCGCTCCAACAGATGCTCGCATTTGTTTGAGCCTCGACCTTCATTCACCACAGAACCAATGTCGCTGCCTTCCCACCCGGTTTTGTTTTAAGACCTTTCTGTCAACCAGTTAGAAGTCCTAGTCTTAGACTCTGCGTTTCTTCCAGTGACATTTCGTTCTTCGATCGCGCGACGACTAAAGCTGATAGCTGTCACACAATCCATCAAATTATCCATAAGAATGCATCAGCCGATCCAGGATCCGTTTTCTTGCGTAACTTCATTTACAGAAGCCTTGAAAACCGAAGTTTTGAGCTCCGTCGATGCAAGCCGGTCGATACTCATCGCACGACATGATGATGTACAGTAGATATAGTAGGTGTTCGGAATAACGATGATAGTTATGAGTATAAAACGCTTGTCTTTCATTTTTGGTTTATTGGCGTTTGTTGGACATGTGCCTGGTTTCTAATTACGATTATTTGTTCGTTTGTTTATTGACCGTGGGTTGCTGATTTTGGGTGCGTGCGGTGCACAGAGATGATCACTATCCGGTTTGCCGGTTAGACATCCGGCAGGACAGCAAGTTTTCAACCGGATACGGATATCCAAAAACTGCTTTTAAGCGGGAACCGGATACGGGTGAGGATATCCGATCCAAAACGCTTCACTCGATATTTTGAGGATTCAGACTGTGAAATAAAGTTTGGTCACGTTTGACATCTTGGAGAAAGTTTTACATTGCACAATAATTTATCTGTTATCTTCGGAAGCATCTTTTGAGCTTTCTCTACCATGCCGCCGAGTCTACCTATACATTAATAAAGAAGCCCTTTTGTATAGTTTTCGGATGCGGATAATATGGTTTCAACCAAACAGGATTTGGATCGAATGCGGATATCATTTTTAAAAATAGGATCGGATAGTAAAAACTTCCGCGGTCCACTTGCATAAGTGGAGGGGGAAAAACTGCTTCCAACTACAAATTGTGCGTAAATTGCGCAGAAGTCTGGGCGGTGAAAGTGTTTCCGAAATAGTACATATATGAAAACTGTGAATAGCCCAGCATTGTTTCCCAGTCAGTTTCAATGAATCAACATAGTTGGGCTGCGTTACAACAGGAAATGTGTTTTCACTGCAGTGGGTTGTCGTCGTGAACTGAATGTTAATTTGACTTACGTTTGGAATGTGATTTAGTGTTTTTGTTTTGCTCATTGTATTGTGGTGTTGTTGCTTTCTTAAAACTAGTGTTTCCAATTCTGGGCAAAATTTTGAAACCCGGGTTTCGGGTGGCTGAGAAGAGAAACCCGGGAAAACCCGTTTTTTTCGGGTTTTGCAATGAACGCGATTTTGAGCGATAAAAACACAATATCATTGTGAAATTACCACCGTTGTCCCTGCGCAATTTATTAGCGAATTATTAATTAAGTTAACCACAGTTTTTCGATGATGCTTATAATACTGACGCATGACAATCAAAGCACTTCGTCATTCAGTCTGTTTGTGAGTTTGGTGACGAATAGTCCAGTGGCTGATAAAACCCTCTCTGGTTCTACTGATTTGGGCGTGATTGAAATTAAGACATGAAACAGATTTTCAGGGTTATTTCACTTCTTTGTAGCTTCAAAAAGACGCATTTCCTTTATCACAATTTGCGATCGGTTCTCTTCCTGTGCCGGAATAGTTTAGTGGTTTTCACCCTCATGGGTTCCATGGATTCTGTGCTTTGATTTCAAATGGTTGTTGGTTGATAAAACTTTCAGTGCGTGAACCAACTCCTTTTGTATAATGGAGCATAAATTACACTTTGGTGCTCCTTGTTGTATAAGAAATGACTCTAAGCGTCTGATTTTCTTTGATTACTAACGTCTTTAAGCGGAATGTTTATGATTAAAATCTCCTTAAATAACTACCACGTGAGGTAGTTCTTCAAAGGTATGCCGTAGTCTCGTAGTAACTAGTTAGTTCATTTATAAGTTATTATGCGTTAGTTCATATGCAAGCTGTGATTCTTTACAAAATCGATTCGTTCCTTTTCAGTTTGCAATAATTTTCTAGAAATATTTGACTTTCCTTTAGAAGCGACTTTGAATAGGTTAGCGAAAAGACTAAAGTTCGCGTAGACACTTGATATTTGCAGCATGACATCACGATCCGTCTAAATAGGTCAATTGAACAAAGTTATAAACGGACCAACTACGAAAGTACAATGATCAGCGAGCAAAATCCACACCTCGTGCCTCATGATAATAGTTGGAAATTTAAACGCGATAATTTGGCCGTTACACGCACCAATCTGCAATTTCAGTCTTATCAGAATTACTAATATTTGAATGCAACAGCAATTCCAGGTTTTTTAAAATACCCGGGTTTGGTAGTTGAAAAAAACCCGGGTTTCGGGTCGTAGAACAAAAACCAAAAAAAACGGGTTTCGGGTTCGGGAAAACCCGGGTTGGAAACACTACTTAAAGCGTCTTTATCTTTATTTCAGATTCTCATAGTTGTGTTTCAGCTGAATTTGTTGGGTTTTTTGTTGCCCTGCAAGATTCCATGACCGCATGTCTTTTGGTTGCTGGGTAGGACTGTAACCCAGTTACAATTGCGGCTGTCGCTTCCTGACCCTGCGTTCTGATTGCATTTTCTGTGTTCAAAATGCTAAATAAAATGAATTAAGCTGTCTTTCATAGTTGCGGGCCGCAGTGGAATGCTTGCAATCTGTTGGTCCTATGGTGCTTTGGCTCATTTAATGAGTTCAAGAATAAACATGAAGAAAATGCGGTTCACAGTCCAGCTATCACGGGCACTGTGATCGGGAAAAGTATACGAGGCTGATAATCTACATCATGGAACATCCAGTCACGTGAGCACGCGGCAAATGCACGTTAAAACATGTCCGACACGATAGATAAACAGTTTTAGCGAACGTCTAAATTGTCGATAGCTATGTGCACCACGCACTCTGCCTTCGAGGGTTTCAAACGTTGCACGCAACAAAGTAAACGTTGCCCACTAATACCTGGTGGAAATTTGATTCCAGGAAAATTACGTTGAGACCATTTTTTTCGTTACCTTGAAGCTTATCATGGTTGCCAGATTTTTGCCCGCTAACTGCAGCTTAATATCAGGGTGTTTTTGTTTGGAAGTCTGTGATGCTGATTTCTCGGTGGCAAGTGCTTTTGTTAACTTCAAAAGGTTTCAAATGTTGTTATTTTCGCGTTCATGAGGGCAGTGCTGAGGAATATTTTATTTAGGCTTCAACATGTTGTTATAGTTTTCAGTTCTTGTGGTTTTGTGCTGTAGCTTGTATTTGTGTCAGCACGTCTGGCGCACTTTGTCTTTGCTTGTTACCAAGCCCTTTGTCGCAAGTGAGTCAGGAAATTCTCTTGTTTACATCGCTCATTAAGTCTGTGACTGTTGTTAGTCAAGTCAGTGTTTCTCAACCGGGGCTCTGTGGCTGTGGCCCCTTTGGGGTGCCACAAGGCGTTTTTTGGGGGGACAGGAGACCTCTTCTCATGGCTTTGTTTCTTTTAGATGCTGACTGCTGTAAAAGAACAGGAGGCCATGGGTGTTGAGTGTCTCTGAAAAGGGGCAACGAACCATGAAACGTTGAGAAACGCTGGTCTAAGTGGTAACTTGAGATTGTTTCGCGACGATGAAAAAAGTTTACTGCCAATGAAGCAACTGTCGCGAGAGGAAGCGTCTACTTTAATCAATGAAAGGTGTCAGGAGAAAAGCTCAGCAAGCAAAGATCAGATTCGGATGAGGAATAGAAACCTGTTGCGAATTTTCCGAATCGAACGAGCCTTTAAAGACAGATGCAATCAATGGTCGCATACGCAGTTCCAGAAAAGCGAATAAAAAAGTCAAGGCTGTATTTTGAAAAGAGGCGATACGCGCTTGAAGAGAAAAATGTTCCCTGTTCTTAAACAAATACATACATGTGCTGTAAAAAAAACGAAAATTTATACTACCATCGCCATTGACATCGCCACTGTAGGGAGCCAGTAGCTCCAGGTTGCCTCATTTTGAAGATGTGTTCCACATTTAATGCTCAACCGGGGGGCCTGTTGTTGAAGCTTTTGGAAATTTTCTGAAAATGTAACATGTGGTGTACCTTTCTAAATTTTGTTGTAATTTTTAAATTAAAACTATAGTCATGACCTGTTTCAGTCATTTCCAGAATATACAACGCGTTTTCGGAAGAACACTCGAGAAAATTGAAAATATGTTTTCTTCTTGTTTCTCCTGCACGAGTTTCGTTTCAGTGCAACGGTTTGGACTGTTACAGTATGACTTGGGTTGGATGTTTGACCCTTCCGACACCCCAACATCTGTGGCGCAGGACCGCACGTTTATCAGCGCGCGCGCGGGTTGAAAATCACGAACGAAACAACAGTTGCTGCTTGAGAAAGCGGTTTCTCCGAAACGAAATCAACGCAGCGTGCATCGCAGCAGTGTTTTTCTGTGGTGTTTTGAGAGACTACAACGCTCCCTCAAAGTTTTTCTAACGGTCTCTCAAAATAAAGTATAAACTCCCTTTACTGCCACCATCAAAGTGCACTGAGACCTCGCTTTACGGCCATCTCTGTAGTCAGATAAAATAGTTGCGGTCAGCAAGGTCAAACCTTTGAAAAAACCTGGATGGCAGCAATATGTCATTTGTGAACCGGCGAAACACCAAAGCGGTGACATAAAATTAATACTACTAAGTATTTTAGCCCGTTTCTAAGGTCTAACATAGAGTATGTACGAGTTCCCGTCCCGAGAGGTAGTCGACGTTGGAAACACAGAATATTGTTGTCAGAAACCGTCGTGTAATTGCTAAAAATCGTGAATGTAGAAACATACTTTTACAAAGAAATGCTCCTATATCTAGCAGGAAGCTTTCAGAGATTGCAGTGGGCTGAAATGTTATGACGTTGTTACGTCACATTAAGTGCTGGAGCCATACTCAGTCGTTGGAGTTTGCTGCATTGTTTTACAACTCAGTCAAAAATTGATCCGTTATTCTTGAGAGTTTTTAAAAATGTAAACAAAGTCATTGAACCATGCGCGATTAGAGCACAAAATACTACTTTAGTAGAGACTGAACAACGCAATATTTTAGTCTGCCCCTGACAAGACGCCGTAAGGTCTGTTCAGACAGCTACAAATTTAGTTTACTAATAAGAGTAATTAATTAGAAGTCTTCGGTTCATTTCGGATGATCAAGGTAACAGCTAAATACTATAAGTCAGCGTTTGACAGATATTCCGGTTAACGTAAAAACTAGAAGATGCCGCTTTTCCAGCTGTAAATCTTAGTCGCATGCAACAAGGTTTTGACTGTTAATCGAATATTTGTTTGCTCTACTTCAGTGGAATGTATTTTCGAATTAGTTGTTTAAATTATTTTGAAATGCTGTCACTGTTGACTTAATTAAATGTATGCTGGTCAATCTCATCTACAAATGAAGTTTGAACAGTTTGAGATGCACAAATCACATCTTTAACGAACAGAGAAAGATAATAAAGGTCCCAGCACAGAATCCCGAGGAGCCCGAAATGACACAATTCTAAGAAACGTTTGGTGCACTTGTTATAACGTTTGCATTCTGGTGTGTCGGTATAGCTGGAGAATGGTGCATGAAGAATGCGTCTAGCATTATAATGGAAAGTTTGTCAAGTAATGTGTGGGTATCACAATCAAAAGTTTCTAACCTTGAGCATTTGCTCAAGAGTACAAAGAAATGACTACAATTAATATTCTAATGTCAGTTTTATGTGCAATTTTGTCAAACATTGTTGCAATCGCCAGTTCATCAAAGTCATTCCCTCAAAATCGAATCAACGCTGATGCTGAGCAATATTTTTCAATGAAAAAAGAAGGCTCGACGATAAAAATCAAATTTTTTTTACGGAAATGTTTTACTTTGGACAATACGAGTAGAGAAGACGTAGCTGTATATACAGAAGATAAGAATTGGTGTAATTTAAGCAAGTGTGAAAGATGTTAATGGTTCCCCCTCAAACATGCAGTGGTTGGCAAAAAGTTTCAAGAGATTCAAACACAAGATCATTCGCTGATTCACAAAATTGGAAAGAAACGTGACGATGAGATTAAATTTTGAAAAGAAATATTATGAAAGCCTTCATGCGTTTTTTCCTCTCGGCATTCTTCGAAAGCATGTTTATGCTAGATTCATCTCCGGACTTCTTTTTTCTATCAAAAGTTTTGCCCACGCTAGTTTTGCCAAAGCGGGAGTTTTATTTCTTTACGGCTTGACTTTCATTTGCAAAAAATATATAACTTGAGGAACTGCTTTTCTAATCAGAAAAATCACATCGCAGGCACAAAGGTTTACCTTGACCTTTATTGTAAAATAACAAAAGGCGTTCGAAAAGGTTCTGTTGCATCAGGCTCTTAGCCAATAAAATTTTAAAGGTGCCATTACAAGTTCAAGATAAATTTCAAAAAATTATCTAGCAACAATCAAATAACTTGCTTGAATTTAGGCAATTGTTCGATTGGTTCACCTTTGCAACGTGTTTAGATGTCGAGTGGCCAATTTGCAATACCACCGAACATGGGCGTCGGAAGAACTTTTTCCAGTGGGAAAGTGCTTTTTCCATGGGGTGACCGAAGGATTTTTTTTCTAGGGGGAGTCAAAGTGGTGAATTTTGATTTTACCAATTCAAAATTAGGAGGAAAGCATTTTCTCAGGAAAATATAACAGGAAAATATCATATTTCAAAATCCAGGGGCAGGCCCCTCTGCCACCCCTTACGACGTCCATGACCCCGGGTCATATCATCAATTTTTGTTGCGTTTGTTTGATCATAGTTGTAAGGAAGTAGCACTGTTTAGATTTAGAGGATATCCAGATATCAAGATCTCCTATCAAACGTTACTGGAAGTTCTTTTCAGATAGATGAATGTGGTTATTATGAAGAGAATACAACATATCTTTTCTCTTGTTTCTATTTTTTCTTAAAGTCTTACTGTATTTTCTTGAAACGCTATCGCAGCTTTTTTAGCTTGGATGTACATGATTACTTTATATTAAGCATAGCTGAAACATAATCTTTTAAAAAATAAATTTGTTAAACACCAAATTTTCGCTCTAAGTGGCATTTAATCACATACCTCTTCACCAAACTTTCCATCTGGGTGCATCGGCCAGACAACCCCCAGGTTTTTTTTAGGTTTCCCAACTGTAAGCTTGAGAATACTTTGACATATGTACAGAAAACATTTGTTTTTTTCATTGTTTTGAACCTGGTTGTTTGACGCAAACAATGACAAATGCAAACAGGCCTGCTGATTGCTCTTGTGCGAAAAAAGAAAATTGCAGCCAACCGTATTTCATCATAGCGGCTGCAAAAAGTTCTAAATGTGCAGTGACGTAAGCAGCCCAAAATTTTTGGGGGTCAAAAAATTTTGGGGGGGGATTTTGATTTTAGTCTAGCAACAGTATTTTGTTTGGGATACCGCCTCTCAAAGCACAAAATGACTAGATATTCTGAAGATTTTGGGGCGCCATGGCTCCCTGGACCCTCCCTGGCTACGCCTATGTAAATGTGAAATAGTTCACGTTCAGTTTCAACGTATACTGTACTCGCTTTTGTATTCCCTTCGGAGTGCTGCGAGTGGTCAGAAACCCATAATTGCGCCCGGGACCACTGGTATAGCGATGCTGCGTTGATGGAAAGTCAATGGGAGAACAGCTCATGAGCCTTTTCTTTGCACCAGAACCCTTTGGTGTCGAGCGGCCGGGCTTTTTTCAACTCTTCGATATGACCCGACAAGGAATCGAAACCTGGCTTCCAGTCTCAATGGCGCATGCGCGATCCGCTATGTAACAGATATGAACATGGATTTGGATTTAAATCCAGCGGATTTACAGCTTTGTGGCGGATTTGGTATTTATAAATTCTGCTTAACCGGATTTGGATTGGATTTGATAATCTTGTTTTGAACTTCTTGGCAACAACTGTTTCGGAGATGTAAGGTTGTTGCTGTATTTAATATGTAAGTTTGCTTCAGTGGAATTTCTCACATCCGTCGAAACTGTACATCTTGTTTGTATCTGGATCACACACTATCCAGGGATGCAAGGTACAATCCTGCGCTCTCTTATGTATCATGTTGTCAAAGTTAAGGAATTTGTGTGACTTTCATAGATTCCGCCCAGTTTCTTGACCCATGATGGTTGTAGTGTTTTATATGTGTGTAGCACAGCTTAGTGCTAATGATTTGCTTGTGCTGTATTTTGTGCCTGGTAATTTGTCCTTTTTGCTGTCTTACACTTTATAACAGAGCTTTTCATTGCATTTCATGCTAATACTGCACGCTTTGAAGTCTTCAAAAAGTCCCATTATCGTGCTATGAACCGAATATAGAGCACAAGTCAACTTGAGTTAGTTTCTAAGGTATTTTTAGTAATGTCTTTTTTGCCTCATGAGGCAGACGCTGCTTTCGACTGATTGATTGACTTATTGTTTCATATGACTAAGTTAATAAACAGAAACAATACAAAGAGACATCTCGCAATAAAAAAAACGGTAGTCAGTGAACACTAGAATAAATGAAAATACAACGGCAAAATAATTGATCAATTATTTTGCCTTTATTAGAACTATTTTGCCTTCAGCAGAACACGATTGATATAATTTTTTATTTAAACAGGATTTGGATTTGAAACTGTCAGTTTATCGGATTTGGATTTGGATTGGATTTTTAAATGAAACTGCCGGATTGGACTTGGATTTGAAAAACCTAAATCCGTTCATCTCTGCTATGCGACTTTACAGATTAGTGCACAATGGTGATAGTAATTCTAATGGTTTGAAACTTATTGCAAACGAATCAATAAAATATAGCTCATTTCGAAAAGTGAGGATTCCTGCAACAACTACGAAGTGCTCATAGTCTTTTATCAAAATGTCAAACTGTTTTTGAAAATAAAATTATTTTAAACTTCTACAAATTTTGATCGATTTTCATAAAAGTTTAGCAAGCACACAAGCCAAGACCTCTTTGAATTTTCCCATTCTGCAGTTACGCACGTAATGATCTCCGTAACCACTCGTCGATTGTCAGCTCACAAACAATGGTGCAACTGATGCAATGCGGAGGAATGCATCGCACAATTGGTTTTGGAACCAAAATATCGGCCACTCCTTTGTAAAACTCTCGCCAGCAAAAAACAGTTTTTTTTCAAAAACTCTCAACTAGCTTGCCTTTAGCAGGTCAGTTCTTTGACTTGATAAAAGGTCTAATGAGATCCAATGACATAATTGAAAGCTTAAAGATAAATACTGTATTTAGCTTAAAATCCTGAAAGTACGTTTTCCCTCAATTGATCTTCCAAATGACATGATTTTTTAATTTGACAAAGTTTTTGATTCATTCAAACGAGAAGCGTAAATCATGCGTACATGTACGTTGCTGCTGGTGCAAAATAACTGTCGTAGGTGAAACATTCACTTTGCGCTCACTCAGCTTTATGATAGCATTTCGACGCAGGCCTATAGCCAGATTTTAAGTTTGGGAATCAAAATACATTTTTAGGGAGAAATAGTTTTGTTTTCATTATATGTTTAAAACAAATTTTTCTGGGAACAACAAAATTTGGGGAGCACTGCTCCCGAATGCCCCCCGTGGCTACGGGCCTGTTCCGACGTAGTCGGAATTTCAGTTTCCACGCTTTGAAATTCATTTGACTGCCCTACTGTTTTTGCATGGGTTTTATTTCTGGGCTATGTAAATGTGACGTAAAACAAAGTTTAACTGTTACGGTACAAATGCGATTTTTCCCGCAAACCCAAATATTCGAATGTAGTTGCTCTTATGCAGCGTCTAGCAAACATTGCTTTAGTGCACTACGTTTATGGCCTGCAAGCACTTCGCAGGCTGCTCTTTCACTTTCTGTTGCTCTTAGCGCATCCTTACTATAGAATAGAGCGTTCCCGTACATGCGCGAGCAGACGTTTCCCCCAGTCAGCTCGACTTTAATTGTTTCTTGCGCTTGTCGTCAGCGACGCGCAATTTAGAATTTTTTTAATTGATTTTGTGGCTGTGCATTGAAATTTCGATTTTCTCTGATGGAAAACTCCGACTTGCAGTAGCAGCCAACTTACTTATGTTGTTAATCATGGGCGCAATTTTGTCGTAAAATGTGGGGGGACAGCTTGGTGTGAAACCAATATAGTCAACGGGTCGATGCAGAAGACATTTTATACATACAGCTTCCCAGTCTTGTTTCTAGAGGTGTTTTGAGAGCAACACGAATCACGCTTTGTCCTTGCAGATGATTTACATATTAATATACTTGAATTTGTTGCTGGACACGGTACTGTAGTTCAGCCTGCTTCCATTAATATCGTATTTGGATGTAAACAAGCACAGCAATATAGTAGAACACATCAACTGGGTTTTATCAGAGCTGTCAGTTGGATTGCACAAAATGCTGAATCGCATTGGTCGCACGTGCATATCGCTCTTGCAGTAGAACGCTTCAATTTTCATGCATTTTATAAGAAGTATGGGTTACAGCGCGATTTGATGTCTTGTTCAAGTCGCTTTACGTTACAAAGACGGTAAATATTTTTCTTGCACATTTCCGTTTTTTTGAAAAAGCTACAAATCTTTTTAATGCTACTGGGCATCATGCATGCAGCCCCACCCCTACCAAAATCTCCACTGATATCCTCTTACCAGCAGCAAAAACATTTGGCCTAAAA
>Ga0210059_1001246_pt1 | contig 37693 bp, 26 predicted proteins | sample Ectturendosymbi2_FD_188042 | JGI IMG/M metagenome (GOLD analysis project Ga0210059, IMG submission 188042) | Ecteinascidia turbinata endosymbiont from Florida, USA - Sample 2 (SPAdes) (version 2) | ecosystem: Host-associated > Tunicates > Ascidians > Unclassified | place: Key West, Florida... | reverse complement strand
CACAGTTTGTATGCAAATGGTCAGAACGAAAATCTCCTAAACGGACAAATTGCGACCTACCTGATAGGTACGACTGCAGTAAGTTATAAACAGAACCCGTCACGCCAAGCTGACGCAATTTGAAAAGAAGGGCGGAATGAATGACTTTGTCAAAAGCTTTAGAAATATCCAAAAACACAACTCGCGATGAGCAACCGCTGTGTTTGGCAACGAGAAGTTTATGAGTGACTTCTAATATATTATATGTAGTGGAATGGTATTTCCGGAATCTAGAATTGCGATTATAAAGCAAGTTGTTGGTTTCAAAATAACTGTAAAGGTGTTTACTGCGGTTGTGCAGCGATCTCAACTAACAATGGTGTAATAAAACTCCCAACACAAAACAAATCTACGACTTTTGCAGCTGTCTCGCTGAATGTGCTATCAATGCCAATTAAACCTACAAAACCGCAATAAACTACAAAGCAGATCTAACTTAGCATCTTAATATCTGGTCATAAACCGCAGTATAATGTGATTTGATGAAGTAACAAATTTTTTTTTTCGAAAACAGCTTCCTTAGTCGAAAAGCCAAACATACCCACCATAAAGTTTATTTTCTTGATTTCTCATAAATGTGGAGAGCAGACTCATACAGGACCGTCGCTAGGATTTAGTAGCAGGGGGGGCCAAAAAAAAAAAAGGGGCCAAAAACCAGTCGGGGGGCCACATTTTAAAAATACAATATTGGATGTATGCAGCAACCGGGGGGACAAACGTTAAATGGGGGGCACCGATTTCAAATTGGGGGACCGGGCACCACTGGCCCTCCCGCTGGCGACGGCCCTGGACTCATACCAGGCTGAGTGTGGGACCCTTACTCGGTAATAGAACCCCTAACATAAAACGAACCCCAGCATCTCGTTGAATGTGCTATCAATTCCAGTAAAATTCTGAAAAACTAACAGAAAAATATTGAAAGAGCAAATAAAAGGTATTCGTGTCTGGCGCGTTGATTTAACTAAATATTAGTACAGATTAAACCAGCGAGGTAAAGGTTTTCGGCGGAGTAGCATTTGAACAAACTTTGAGCTTGTTCATTGCGATTTTTCAAAAATCAACAGTAAAAAATTAAAAAAAAGCAAAAGATTGGTTTTGAATACCGAAGTGTGCAAATTGAATATTATATTTTTCGTATCAATCTATTGCAGGTTCGCTTTCCCCGAATTGAATACGTTATCATGTCGTCTTCGTAACAAACCAAACGGCTACTAGAATTTGCAGGACCGTAAACATAATAATATTATTTCAACATTTCAGGCAATTACCTTCTCTCATGACGGATCATTATGAAAATCTTTGTCCTTTGTTGAAGGTTCATGGCCACGCATGACATCGTAATTGTTTGCACGAAACGATAGATACTATCAATTACAAAAAGCCACGTTTGCGTTTCAAGCAATATTTCTCGAAATGTCCACGGCTGTGAAAGCAAGAGACTGCACAATGAAGAACCAACTTCAACCAATTTTTTATTCAAGACATTTTTTACCTTGGGAAAACATCTGCGTGAAAAGAAACTTTAGGGATATTCTTGAGAAACCAAAGAATTTTAGATGAAAAAAGCTTTTTTTTCAAACTAAACCAACATAGAATTTTTCTGAACTTCTATAAGAATTTAAAACGAAACTCATGAGACTGATTGAAAAGCAAGCTACCGCTCCAGCGCAACACTTGCTATTTCGCTTTGATGACAGAAGGCAATTCCGCGTTGGTCTAAAATACGTAGACACAATAATCACAAGATATCGACAAAATGCGTTTATTTAAATTGACCAAGCCAAGGCTGCATGCTCAATCTGCCTCCTGCGACATGAGCAGGACTACACATTCCCTTGCTTTTCTCTTTCAGTTTTCGATTCAAATGCGTGTGTGCCTAAACGTTTTACTTCCGACGCACGTTATGTGCGAGTTTAAAGTGCCTTCCACTGCACCACAATTGGACATGTTGACCACAACAGTTGTGTCTGTGGCGGCCTGGATATGGCGCCACATGTAGATAAATGGTCATCGCTAGATGGTGCCCGTAAGTAACCACGTCACTGCAATAGTCACCACAAGCGAATTATCGTAATTCACTTATCCCTATATAATCATAGTGCCTGCTTATTTAATGTATCGTTATGGTTTCAACTGAAAAAAAAACTTGATTTGCAGGTGGAAACGGGTTTGGTCGAGGAGGAGGTGGCGCTGGTGGGCGAATTGCGATCGAGTGTGGAAGAATCGATTACACGGGACATTTGTTCACACATGGAGGTTTCAGTATTGGTATGTCACAAAAAAACTTTCATTGCACTTCTTAGTTTTTTCAAGTAATAGCGTCAGCGCTTTCGTTCATTCACTTGTTTTGAATTGTTTTCAAAATTACAGCAAAAGAAATCGGAAAACGGTGTGTGCAAACACTTGATTCTTGTTTTGGAGATTTGTACTGAAATTAAGTTGAGGACCATTTGTCACAGGGTTGTTTATAAACTTTAATAAAGTTATTTTTCCTGCTGAATACAAAAACGCAGCTCATATGTTTATAAAAGGCCGTCAGACATCTAAAAAGGGAGGTGATTGTTTTACTTCAGATACTTTGATTACAGCAAAGCTATTCTGTCCGATGTGACGGCGCATCGCGTCACAATGCCTAAAGCGCGCAGTCAGAAAGTGCTTCAAAAATGCAGTTGTGCGCAAGAAACAATAGAGTGAACCTGGTCTAACGGGGAATCTCTATTGTTGCTTGCCCGTTGCACTAGTGGACTTGGCGTTCCTTCTTTTGCGCGTTCGAATCTCCCATGAAAAGCCGCAACAAAACCGACAACCCGTCCGGGTTTTGAAACTCGCTGATTTCAACTTTTCGAATAAAGTCCGATTATATCACTGCGAAAATATTCCGAATAGAGCTTGTCTCGTTTACGAAAGCTTCCATTTACATTCTTGTCAAAAAACATGAACAAACTTTAGCCATATTTGCCGTGAACACCGGTGTGGCTTGCATTTCAACGATTTTTCTAGACACAGCGTGGTTTGCGGCAGGGATGGGGAACCTAATTTCTATAACAGACCGCATGAATTGTGCAATATCGCTGGCGGCCAGCAAAAATTATTTAATTTCATCGCAAAATTCTACCTTTATTTTCTAAAGATAAATTATTAGAGAAAAACTATGACAAGGAACGAGAGATAGTTGTCTTGACTTACTGTCTACGTGTCTGCTTGTCGTGGAGCTTTGTGTTCTAACTTGGGTAACGAAAATTGTGATAGGGGACATGTTAATTGTTCACTTGGGTCGTATTGGCCCCGCGGGCCACAGGCGCCTCGCCCCTGGTTTACGGCATTCGCGCTTTGTTTATGTTTCCAGGTGACGCGTCATGCCCCAGCGATGGTCCAGCAACAACGATCAACTCATACGCTGGAACAGTCACCCATTCGACAAACCGCGGCTTCCTCACCACCATACGCTCTTCGTACTCCACGTCAGTCAGTGATCGTCAGTGGACAGTAGGGAACTGCGCATTTTCAGCTCTCAGCTCTCTGACATGCGTTGAAACAGGCTACGTCAATTCGTACCGCGGCACCGTCAACTTCGATTGCGTACGTAGCTATGGTCCCGGTTACGCTCTCAGTGGAATGAGAAGTTCATTCAGTAGTTCGTACAAGGACAGAAGGTGGCGCTACACTTGCTGCAAGATGCCACGCACAGACTGGATCGTCTCGGATTGTGCGGAGACTCCAATGAATTCAGTCAGAAACGCACTGTCTTGGAACGCCCCGGCCTCGACCATCGACAAAACCGTTGTTGCGACAGGAATCTACTCGCTTTTTGATTCGTCATATAACGACAGGAGATGGAAAGTGCGCTACTGCACTTTAAGACAAAACCACTTACCGATAAGTTCAACCACAGCAAGTTCTGGGATAGCATCAAGAGGCGTTCTTGGAAGTGGAACGAACTATTGGAGTCCAAGTAACACCGCCAACCAAAGACTGACGTTCAGCTTCAGCGGAGGTTCGAAATACGTAACAGGCGTAACAGTCCGCGGTCGGCCTGACTCGAGTTACTTCGTATCTTCGCTTGAACTTGAGTTTTCCTTGGAACAAGTGAGCAGCGAATTCGGTCAGGAAACAAACAGTGGAGAAATCTACGTGTACAAGAAACTACGCAGTGAGATCACAGGTTACAGCTTTTCCGGCAATGAGAACGGCTACAGCAGCAAGTACATTGAGCTTCCGTATCCTATTCTGGCTAAAACTATCACGTTTAAACCTTTAACGTGGAATGGCAGGATTGCTCTTGCAGCTGCAGTTCATGGGTATTCCCCAGCTGGAGGTGTGACTGGATCACTCCAGCCAAGACCTGGAGGAGTTTGTAGTGAGAATGGTGGCGGAAATGAGTTGACTCAAGGAGAGTATGGTGGACCTGGGACGGCGCTTGCTATCGATATTTACGGGGCCAAGCTTCTAAGCGACAACATGGGGTTAGGACCTCGTCTACCTTTGGTATATCGCGAGCCAGGTGGTCCTTGCGACAAATACAACCTTGAGATGTCCGGTGCTGTAGCTTGGGTGTTCGATGATCCAATTTCGGTTGATAACCAACCTTACTGGTCAAATTCAACGATGCTACCGACGTTAAACGGTATTGACGAAATAAAATTTTCAGTTGGCGCTCAGGTTGCTTTCAAGCCTTCCTCACTCGCCAGTGGTTCATCCGGCGGAAGTGCGTCATCGATAACTCTGGAAGTCACACAAATGTTGGGCGATGATTCAACAGCAGCTCATTTTCTAAATGATATCAACTACGTCTTTCGAGCAAACAATTTAATGAAGGTTTCGACATTTGTCCAAAGTACACCTGAAGCTCTTGCATCTTTGCAGCTTTCAAGTGGCTTAAACAGAATCGAAAAGACGTTAGTTGTTGATGGAAAAATCGCGGCACACAATTCATCAAGGCTTGAATATGGAAAACGTACCGGAAGCAAAATGACTGTTTATAATCCCAAGTCAGCTGCAGAAGCCACATCTATCCCAATAAATCAATTTGTTATTCATAGCGGCTCGCATGTAGAGTTAATGCCAAACCAAACAACGTACACTCCTGAAAACAACCCAGACGTCATTCCTCCTCAGTTTGACGGAACTTCGTGTGGAGGGGTTTTCTTCGAACTTGTTGGAGAAAATTCTCGTTTGGAAGTTGGATCAGCTTCAAAATTCAGTTCTCCCTGCAGTTGCGCATTTGCGGACGGTGCGTATGTTGTACTTAATGGAATCCTGGATTGCGGTACTCTTGGCTATCATCCGTCTTCTGCAGCTTTAAGAGAATTGCATATCAACTCAAACGGAAAACTACGTTTCTTTCCAACATTGGAACAGCACACTTTAAGCGCTCGTAACGAAATCGACGTCAGTGGAGCAATCGAATTCATGTCGAAGCCCTCTGGACCAGGGTTGTCTTCCACAAGCGTCTTGAACATAACTTGCAATGAATTTTACATTAGACAAGGAGGATCGGTGAGATGGCGACGAAACGCCTACAAGCAGGATCGAGGTTTGTCTGTAGCTGCGCAGCGACTTGTCTCCATCGATGGTCTCTTCTCTGCAGGAGGAAACGAGACCAGTACTACTTTCGCGGACGCTCCTGCTCTGGAAACGTTCACCGTAGGAAGACATGGCAGCGCTACTCTGACCATAAATGGCGATTTACTCGCCGATAGATTTACTGTGGAGGGAACTCTGCATCTGCGAAACCGGGTAACATTTGGCGGGAAACATAGTCGAAGAGCACGCTCGATAGTTGTCGCTGGACCAAGCGGAAGCCTACGCACAGAAACTGGCCAATCACTGCCAAGCGACCAAGTAACCGTCATTAACGCTGATGACATCACTGTGGGCGGGGAAGTAATTACTGGAAGATTAGATCCTGGAGTAGATGGTTGGAGAAGTTTGGAGACACTCAATCAGAGTAAGTTTGAATTTTACAGCACCGACGGTTGCCCTCGCAGGAGCAACAACACCAACGACAGCAACACGTTAACGTCTTTTTACGTTGAAAAAGTAACTGTAAATGGATCCATGGTTGTCCGTGGTTTTATTGAATTTAAGCCTCATCCAAGTGCAGCGGAAAAAATGGAGTACTTCGTTGTGGGGTCAAAGGGAAACATGATGATCACTGAGCCGGATAACACATCGTCATGTGCTGTACGATTCAACAGAATCAAAGCGGCCGACGTCACTGTGGCTGGTTTGCTGGATCCACTAACCTTGGACATCAGCCCAGGATGGGATAGGCTGACTGTTGAGAGAGGAGGAACGTTCGTGATGACGCCTGCTTCAGCATACAGGATTGACAAAGTGACAGTGAACGGTAACTGGTACTCCCGAACAGCTTTACAACTGAGAGGCAGGGTTCGTTCTCTCACTGCCAACATAGACGTCGGATCTTACGGAAAGTTTTCAGTTGATCACAACAGGGCTTCCCTGACAGCAGACCAGTGGGTGTCGGAATCAACTATCAACGCTCATCAGGTCGCAGTGAACGGTCAGTTCCACGGAGGAATGCTTTCCACCAAGCGCTTGCAGGACGAAGCTCTAAGCAATGACAGTCTGATTTTTGAAGGACAGGAAATCAACCAGAACGGATGGGACGTGTTTCACATTGGTCAAGGAGGGCAGGCCCAGTTTAGGATGTCGGAAACAGCAAAGAAAACATTTCCTGTTGACGCAATCAGTTGTAACGGTTCCTTGACTGTTTACGATACAGTCAAGATAATTGGCAAAAAGGGGGAGATGGTAGAGAAAATAGAAATTGGTCCTCAAGGCAGTTTTGTTCTTAATTCTCTTCCAAACAGAAACATGTCAAACGCAAGTCTTGTATACACCGCTATAATGCACATCAACGCAGGCCAATTCCGTTCAACGGATATTGAATTAACCACATCTTGGGGCTGGGCCAAACTTGTGGTCGAGCAAGGTGGCAAAGCTTACATTCATCCAAAAAGAGCCCTTGATCAGAAATGGGGACTTTTCCCCTTGAACTATTTGACAGTTGACGGAAGTGGAAGTGTGGTGAGTTCTTTAAAACTTATATAACCTGCTGTAATTTTCAGGAAATGTGAAACAAAATCAGTAAATATATTGTCTCATGTTTGATTTCCACCAAGAATTTGTTCGAAGAATCAAGTGAGCATAACGTTCAGCTAAAGTATGGTCAGTTCACCGGTTAAAATGTTTTCTTATTTTTAGGTCCAATTCTTCGACCACGTACAGCTGTCGGGTCGAAACCGAACAGCGTTGGTCGCTACAGCTCTGTTGTCAGGAGGAACGCTTCTGCTCATGCGTGACCAGTCAGATGATTGCCTCGTGAACGGAACATGCTTGGAGTCGAAACTCCATTGTGAGAACGTCACTGTTTCCGGCGGTAGACTGGATGCTGGCTATCTTTCCATCGGATCGGGGTGGTTGAATCTGCACGTGCGTAGCGCTGGAGTTGTTACAGTCATGTCTTCAAAGCAAGCTAACCAAGCCTTTCCTATCGACCACGTGGAAGTGACAGGTTTGAGTTCTGGTGCATATGTGCTGAATCAGCAATGTAAATCGTCGTAGAGATAAAACGCTTTAAGAGATTGTACTTTTCCAGCACGTGTTTCCATCAAGCTTTATCCACGTGATAAAGCACATTGAATCAGGTTCTATTTTATTAGCAGATTGGCACTGGGTCTCCGAGAGGCGGTACAGTAGGCCTTTGAGGTATTGCACCTGGTGTAGAAGATTTTCAATAAAGAAGATTCGATTTCCACCAAATTTACTTGTAAACTCTCATCAATGCTTTATTTCAATGATCAGTTTTTTTGAATAATGCAACAAAAACTCCAATTAAAGTAGCAAAAAGAGTCACTTTACATTAGATTCACGCCTGGTCAAGTTATAAAACCTCATAGCTATTTCTTTCAAAGAAAAATCATTCCTTCTTCTAAATTATCACAAAAGCAAACTTAATCTTTAACTGGACTACTAATTAAAATGTGCTTTTCTGTTTGTTTGTTTTTTTGCTTTGTAATAATATTGCTGTAACCAATTTATCTGGCAGTCCCGGATTTAATGCTCAGTCATGTGAGATCAATAAGTCTGATTTGAGACACAGCAGTTTTGACAAGTTTGAGATGGTAGAACAGGGGTTCTAAACCCTTTTCCCGTTAAGTACCCCGAGTCATGAAACAATCAACCCGAACCCCATGTTAGCTGGCAAAGCTGTGGATTTCACATTGTTGCATCACAACAACGCAAGATCTGGCAAAATCTATAGGGAGTTTTCAATCGACAGGCATTTTCCTCTAGTATAGGATATCAAAAAATAGCAATACATGAAAACTTAACTGCCATCCAAGTACACCTGGAAATCTTCCCGTGAACCTCTGGGGGGTTCGCGAACCCCAGGTTGAGAATCACTGTGCTAGAAGATCTATCAAGTGGTTCACTGCAGCAGGAATTGTCAATAACATCCTCGTTTCGAAGTATTTCACAGAATTTGTAGTCTTAAACTTGCAGGAAACCTACAGCAATTTGTAGTCTGTTAACAAATTCAGCAACTGAAGAAGTTTCAGTTCTGATTCCTCAAAATTAATTTTATGTACTGCTGACAAATGCCTTATTTCTTTCTTGATACTCGAATTCAAACGGTCAAACCCTGCTCCCCTAAAAATTTTCGCTTCCCCCGAACTTAGTCATGCAACTTCCCCTGAAATGAATTGTGGCATTCTGTTAGAAATGGAATAATTTTACGACCGTACGTCGTCGACTTTGGTTTAACATCTTGCTTGTCTATTTTTCATCCGAGCTGTATCTTGCCGACCAGGACGCCGGTAAGAGCGGAAGGTCAGGGGGCAGTAAAACAGTTGAGGGCAATGAAGACTTATAAAAAACAAAAAAATCGTTACCAATTATGTTTGTTTCTATTCATCAACAATGTCGACATCAAAAATAATAACAGAAATTATAAAACAAAGCATTCGGCATTTTCTGAGTACTCGAATAGCTGCAATAAATTTGTTGTAGGTCGATCTTAATAAACTATGAAATCGCCTATGATACTGTCATGAAAAGGCACCTCTGCCCCCGTTTCCCCCCTTTTGAAAGGTCAGGGGAACATTCCCTCACCATGCCCCCGTTCTCCAGCGTCCCTGTTGCCGACAGCGTTCAAATTGAGCCTACAAACTAGCCTAGTTGCGCATGCAAATGCCTATACCCTGAAATGTAGGGTTATATTGTGAGATTTCACATGTTGAGCAATCGTTATGAGATTTCTTTTATTTTCAGAAATAATTACACTAAACGTTTTGCCATCTGTCCCTGAACGTAAGGACATCATTGTGTATCATTCAATGACAATCAGTAGCGTTTGTGACGACATAGACCCAGCAAGCTCAGTGTGTTGTGAGGTATTTGATGCGATTTAGGTTCTAGAATTTTTTAAGAAACTTGATATTTTGTACTCGTTTACCACTGGGAAGGTTTGGGACCCTTCTAAATCATTTAGTGCGCAAGTGTGTAATGCTAATTACGCCACTGACGACTACCTTATCATACATCAACTCATCCTTTATATTCCACCAACAACAAACAACCTGACATTCAAGTTCCACCGAGCCGTTTTTAGCTCTCAGATCCTACAGAACAAAGTACAGGCTGGACCGTCCTCTCACAGGGCCTGCTTGAGAATTTGTAACTGCGAGTGTTTAGGCAGTGAAAGCTCAGTGGTACCGCGCCCCTCCCCCACATGAAAGGTTGGTTCATCGAGCCGCGCAACCGTAGCGCTCCTTGGACAAAGGCGTTCGCCTGAACAACCCTGACAAAAAGCGCAATCAGCTCCGATCTGCTGCCAATTGACGTCACCCAAATCATGCAAAGAAACACATTTGCCATGTTTTTTTTCTTATCTGTATTGATCTACAGCTTTTTTTGTATATTTTGTGCTAACGGGGAAAAGGGCGTGGTGGTATCTTTGCTTCCAAAATTCATTCTATGTGTCCAAGAATTAGTGCCATACCATTTTAAGTTCCTATGCTGTATCTGATTTTCATTTAATCAAAAATAAAGAGAATACCATTTAAAATAAAATGCGCCTTGACTTCCCAACTTTATAAAAAACCCTGAGAATCTTTAACTTATTTTAAGCACTCAATGCATTCCTGTCGAAAGCCGGGACAACCGTTACTTACTTTTTCATGCCTAACGCCCTCTTCGGTATGGGTGGTTAAAAATAGTTTCCACACAACACCACAACGCTGACATGTTTTGGTCAGTGTTTTACAAAGTGGTTGCAAGAAAAAAACAGTTTTTTTTAAGCCTGTACGAGTAAGTTACCGAAAAACGTCAAAACTGTTTTTCTGTCAGTCTTTGGGAGAGTTGGTGTTTTTTGCTAAGGAATACGTTTGTTTTTTATGCCACGTTCGTCGTACTGCTATTAGGTTTGATATTTGTTTGAAATCACAAGTCCTTCTGGCCACATCCTGCCGTATTAATTGACATGTCCTAATTCATTCAGGATCAAACTCAGTGTTTGAAGCTCGTAATTGGGGCCGAATTTTCGGATCAACATCGCCCAGAACTCGGCTCGTGGACGTCGGATCAGGTGGTTTACTTGCACTGGACACAAACGACCTCGCCGACCAGCGCAAAAAAGAAAATGGCGTTTGCCCTGATCACTGCTCTACACCAAGCAGCATACTTGTTCAGGTTGTTTTGCTAGATGGCCAAATAAAGTCCCCGTCTCTAGTGATGGACGCGTTTCTGGTGAATGTCACAGCCAACGGTTTGCTAAACATGGAGTACGGTGGTGACGTCAGCGAGTGCGGCGCGGGTGAGTTTAAAATTCCAGCCACGCTCGAGATTTTAAAGACATATTTCGCTCTAACTTGAAGAACCTTAAAGGGTAAAAAAAACTTTTTATTGTAAAAATCTGTTTAACCCTACCCTGAAAGCGATTTTTTTCTCATACGTCCTTATATATTTCCAGTCTTGTCCGCGTGGCAGTCCTTTTTCTGTCCCATACTGTATTAACTAGTGACTGTCCCATCCATCCCATGAGATCCGGGGTTCCGCGGAACCTTAGGGTTCCGTGAGTGGCTGCCAGGGGTTCCGCCGAAACAGGCCGAAATTGCTGGGACGAAATTCGGAACCGCAGTTCAATGCGGTTGTAGCAATATAGACACTTGGGTCATCGCATAGGGTTCAATGAGCAACGCAAACATTTGCGGAAGGTTCCGCTGCAGCAAAAAGGTTGAAAAACTGCACTACGCTATGCCACTGAGCCTCTCCGTCTAATGCTTACTGTGCTATGAGCACGTAATATTCGTATCCAACTTTATAAAATTCCTGCTGTATGACGTTAAAATTACTTACAATGGGGCACGAGAAAAATTTGTTGCTCGTTGATCCATTTCATTGGGATTCCCGTGAGAATTCCATTCACATGGACAAGCCTGCATATTGGACAAGAGTCTTTTACAAGTTGGTCAGATAGTTGGGAGAGTTTTCTGAAAGACACCTTCCTTGCAGGTTTTGGAAATTCCTACGCCTCAGGCGCAAGTGGAGCGAGCCACGGAGGGCGAGGAGGTCGACACTTACACAACAGTGCTCCACTGCCAAACAGTCCATTCGGTGACATCTTCAGCATTGGTGCATGTGGAAGCGGGGGAGGCACAGGGTCCTCGTCAGGGGGAGGGGGTCGTGGCGGAGGAAGATTGGAACTAAATGCGACTGACACAATAAACTTCAGCGGAAGGATCACCGTAAATGGACGATCTGCAACGGTAGGCTTCACAGTACCTCTTTTTAAACAATTTAAGCCAGCTAGAAGTGGCGTATTTTAACATTATACTTGGTCGCTTTTCTTTACTTGCTGCAAGATATATTTTCTTTACTTGCTGCAAGATCTGCGTGATTCCAAGAGTGGTGTTAGTGGCAATAACAATGAGGGATTCATGCTTCCTGGCTTGTAGTACAGTTTTTTCGACAGCAAGGGCTCTTTTTCTCTTTAACATTCGGTGGATAAAAAGAGAAATTGAGAAAAATGTGTTTAGTCAAAAGTAAGCTACTCATGTTGAGAAAGTTTGCATGGGATGAGCTTCAGCGAGGTTAGAGCAGTTCACTGTGGCTGCTGTTTGAATCAACGCAAAGCGATGCGTGTTTAGAAAATGTAAATTGGCTCAGTGTTGTCAACAACTTTCTGAGAAAATTATTTGAGAACAGGTTCAAGATAATATTGAACTATCTGTTTGCAATCACAGCAAAACCATCAGTGGCATGCAGTTTCGTATGGCAATGGCGATAGCACCACAAAAGAGATGATTTTACATTGCAGAAAATATTTTTACATGCTGTTACTGCATGTTAGAAAAAAACCTATAGAAACTATTAGTTATTTCGATTGTATTTTCATGATTACATTAAGTTGAAGTCAACTGCCCAACCTCGCAAACTTGTACACAAATTGAAATGATTTCGTTTTATTAGCAACATTTTTTATTGTACTTAGCAAATCTATTCATTCCCGAATCATGCATAGAAATATGATTTCATATTTAGCAGTCAGTAAAATGTAGTAGTTCGAAACAAACAACATTGGAAAAATCTTGATTTATTAATAACGTTTCGCCGCGCCTATGGCTGCTTATCGTCTTCATATTGTTGAAATCTTTTCAGACGTCAAGTTCCGGAGGTGGAAGCGGTGGATCTGTGTGGATAAAAACGTTCCGACTGTCCGGACCTGGTTATATATCAGCAAACGGAGGAGCAGGTAACAGCAACGGTGGTGGAGGATCTGGAGGAAGAGTGAACATATACGCAAACACAGGCGACTTCAGAACTGGCCACATTATCAACACAGGTACACCTGATCGTGTTGTAGACATAAAACCAAAAATGCTTGTGTATAAGCAGGGTTTTTTTAAGGTGTTTTAGGGACCCGATTCGGGTCCCTAGCATTGAAAATCGGGTCCCTAGAATCAGAGAAAATCGGGTCCCTAAAGATCCATACAGGGTACCTAACATTTTCCTTGAAAAAACCTGGTATAAGCAGCCTGCTCTTTATTGTTGAAGTTAACCATGTGACTCGCTTTCGGGTACATTTGCAGCCTAAATTCTACTATGCCTATGAGATAGTTTCCGTACGTTTATTAAACAGAAAGCAAACAGAGAATCTGCAGAATCTGTCTACCCTTGAAAAAACAGTGGCAACCGTCGAAAATTGCCCACGTAAACCTTTTTAAATTATCTTTGTGATAAAACAACATGAAAACGTCCATTTCAGTTTTTTGTAAACTCTTTCTTCGCAACCACACGGTGCTCCCAGGCAGGCATGACTCCAACTAGACCAGCAGCGGATTTTGTACTGGGCGCATGATGACCTTCTGGCAAGATTTCTGCGCAGATCTCTTTACACATTTTTATCTTTACGGCAAAGTTTTTCATTTGTGGTTATTGTCAAGGCGGACGAGGTGGAAACAGCAATGCCGAACCAGGAGGCCCCGGGACAAGCTACTATCAATCGGACACTGACAGAGTTTTAAGAATTGACAATGGCTGTCAGAAAGCAAGCGTTGCGTTGCCTTCCGGAACAAGAGCAACTGATGAAATTTTCTACGAATTTTACTCTTCGGGCAAGTTTGATACGTTATTCGTCGCTAACTTTCTTTGTTCATTAAAAAAGTGAATGGCCATAATCTCGCATCAGATTGGGCAGCTGCTGCAAAGTAACAGCAGCTGCTGCAAAATAACAGCAGCTTTCCAAGCTTTTTCCCAGCGTAGTTAAGATTTGTTCAGATTTATTAATCATTTTCAGAAATTCGTAAGAAATCGTTTCTGATGTCTTTATTGTATGTTTTGTAGTCTGTACAATGACCTAGTTCAATCGTTATGTTTGTTTCTGTACAAAATACTAAATACTCGCTACCCTTGCCATAGGCGCAGCCAGGGGGGCCTAGAGGGGAATTCCCCCAATTTTTAGAACATACAGTAAATTTGTGTTTTGAGAGGCGGTATCCCAAACAAAATTGTGTTATTCGCGTAAAATCAAACATTTTGGCCCTCCCCAAAATTTTTTGCCCCTCCCAAATTTTTGGTGTGGCTACGCTACTCACCCTTGTCGCCTGATAAGGTAAGACGGCTCCTCAAACTTTACATCGTTGTTTGCGAGACTTTCATCCAACACGAATGTTTTATTTGTTGCTATTTCATTTCTCTGTGTATTGCTAGAGATGATTTTGCAGTTGTATTCAGTACGTCCGTCAGCAGAACACTTGCACTGTTGGCTTCAAACTTTCGAGCAAACCGATGACGACAGCTCCTCAAGTTACTCAACGTCGAGCTGGGGATGTTTTTTCTAAAGCATAAAAACATTTGTCTCTGAAAACAAGACTGGTGCCAGGTTGTTTTTTTTCTCTATAGGAGATCGCATGGAGATTTTAATGCAGTTTGAAATGCACTTCAGGCTAGAAAGAATTGCTTTTTTAACTCACAGGCGCCATTGCTATTTTGAACAAACGAAGCGATTCCAAACCTCATGATTTCACGATGATCGAAATTTACGGAGGCGCCCACCTGTCCCTGGAAAATGACACAACTGTAGGCTTGCCTAGCAACCAGAGCAACACGCCAAAACAGACGTTCTCCCTCGTCACTGAACGGATCGCTGGCGATGATACCGGTCATCTGCACGTCCCTCCCGGAATTTCAGTTCACTGGACCCAGGTAAACCAATGCTGGGCTGAGCTACTGTATATTATACATTTTTAATTGTTACGAACCGCCTAATCCGTAAGCCAAGCCACGCGAGGGCGATTCAGCAGCAAATAAGACAAAACTGAAAAAAATTCATAACATTACAGAATAGATTTATAGCATAAAATTTATATTTAAAGAACAAAAACTTATTCCATTATTTAAATCAGCTGAGAAATTCGCGTATTATAAATCATCACTTATGTCGATGGGTTTCTATAAGTTTTTCTCCGTTTTTGGACGGTTGCATTTGAAAATGTTTAAAATTGCTTGGCTAAGCCCAATGTTTTAAACATAATTCCATGTTTATATGACGATTATCTCTGGTTTACGTCAGTATCACTGTTCCAAGACATATACCGCTATCCCTTGTTGCTCTTTTACGCAATGCAGTGCAAAAACACGGTCATTACATTTCTCGGGTTTGTGCACGGACTGAAGCAAAGCAAGGTTGTCAGTGCAATGAGCAAACAAAATGTCATGAAAATGAACAAAATTGTCTGGGAAAAGAAACTGGTTTGGGGCGAATAGGCCATGTAGGGTCCATTTTATATTTGTCAGTTTCAAGTTCGTACGTATTGTTTGCAAGCAACATTGGGTTGGTTCCACAGCGTTGCAAAACGTATGACAACTAGTGATGAAATGGTGCTCAGGTGTGAAAAGTCAGCCAAACTCAGTGTAAATGCAGCCCTATTTAGAATACAGTGATTTCAACTGTTTATACTTCTAACTTCGCTTTACGTTATTATCACTTTTGGAGTTTGTGAGCGAGAACCTGAAAGAGTAAATTTGCTTCGAAACGCAAAAGATGATTATTTGTATCAAAAAGCAAAAAATCATTTATTTGTATAACGCGAAAATGAAGCACAAAGAAGGGAAAACCTAAAAGCTCGTCTTTAAAGTGAGAGGCTGAGGCTTAATCCGCATCTGTAGGATCGTTTGTAACTATAGGGTGGCTTCGATATGTTTCATACACTTGAAACAAAATATCAAAGATGTTTATCCCCACAAACCTACTCATGTCTGTATCAATGCACGTTCTGTGCTGCGGCATCATTACCATCTGCACGCTAAGTTATATTGAGGTGCATATTATCTAAAACGCCGCGCAATAGAGCTGTTCTGCGCAATGAGATAGTTTTGCCCGCGTTTCAATGCCGTTTGACAGAAAGAAGATTGGAAAAAGCAATTATTTGACGTCGGGCAACCGTTTTTGGTTGAGCCGCAGAAACTGGCGTTCCTACAAATCTGCTTTTATTAAAAACGTAAGAAAGCAAGACAAGCGACGTTTAAATAACGTCGTCAACTTGAAAAACAAATGCCGCTAAGTTTCAGACCAAAAATCGAGTGGAATTCCAAATCTGGCCCGCTACTCAACAACGCCATCTTGTGTTTATGCCGTAGCACTTTATCTGAAGGAAATTGAAGTCAGTTAGAAGCATTAAAATTATTGAAAAAATGTGAAGAGTTTCTTCCATGATTTACGCGAGTTTGCCATTTTGCAGCAAAAGTGACACAGTGGCCGAATGCGTCGTTGGGGTCATGACCAGGAATAGGCCTTTGTGGTCAAGCCTCACTAGACTGTAGCAGCGCATGGTTCGTTTTTTTCAACTTGCAAAAAAAGGCGGAGAATCTGGTGACGTTTCAAGTGAGCCAGTAGATTTTTTACCACGGATTCAGGAAAAACCAATATATGCGCTCGTTGATGCAACAACGCACTTTCATATCTTCCCCATTCAGCGTCGTTGTTCTCGCGCAGGTGGAAACGTACAGGTTCGCCAACATGACCGTCATGCCTGTTATTTACGAGGGAGCCCTTCTCAAGCTTCCGAGTGCAGTCGTCGAGTTCCGACCCGCCTTCCACGAATACACGTTCAACAGGTTTGTTTGACTAACTTCAAACTATGTCATGCAAGCCTTTGATGATTGCGCACAAACCTCTGTCTTTTAAAACTTCTTAACTTTTTTACTGATGTCAACCAATGTCGAATAAGACAGTTCCTAAAAAACTCGAGATAAAATGTCTTTTTTTTCTCACAGCAAAGCCTGTCCGGTATCGCTTCTCACTGGAACACCCAACAGCAATTCTCGAACATTCAAGATGTGGGGAACGTTGGATGCGACTGATGCGCATCTCTTGATAGGATCAGGTGACGTGTTTTCCACCTTTCTGTGTTGGCGCAGTCACGCCCATGGTCTGCAAAGGAACACAGGACAAGCTTAGGTTGGAACAAACCCCTTGCGCAAGCTACACAACTCTTGGTGTTTATACGCGCGGACAACTGCCGCGATCAGACGTCAGTTTCATTAAAAAATTAAATCATCACAGGAACGTCAGTGTCATAAGCAAAACTGACATAGAATCGTCAAACGTATCCGAACATAACTGCCAAATGTTTACGTCGGGTTATGTCGTGTGCGTGAATAAGAACTAACTTGAGACATAAAAGTGAAATGTTATGTTTGGCTTTTGCTGAAAGTGTTTTAAAATTCAACTACGCAAATAGGTGCTACGCTTTCTTTACAACTTCCTCATGTTCGGCGTTTGTCTGCGGTTGGAATTACCATCCAGAGAAATGCAGTCTTTCAATTGAATAGTTTGGAAGGATTGGAAAACAACCTCTGGAAAGTTGAAGTGAGATGCAAGCTTATTTGCATAGCTTTTCGTACGAATAACAAACTGCAATTGAATTATTTTTACATCGTCAGGTTTCGATTTGAGCGTTTTGTTTTCCTCGTCACAAACACCAAACTCTATCAAATCGTAACAAAGGCTTCGCTCCATTTTTGCTTTGCAGTTACTCAACAGATCCGGAGATAATGATTACAGAAAAGGAGCTTTGACAGTGGAAGGGGGAGGATTGCTTTCGGTTCGAGCTCTGTCTCTGAACGCCCACCTGGTCACAGTTGACATTAATGGCCATTTGTCTGCTGACGGCAAAGGAAATGCGACCGGACTGGGAGCAGGAATCAGTGAGTTGCATGACTTCTGTCAGTTCTGTAATGTAGTTTGCAAATGCACTGAAACAGGCAACTCCAGGACTTGTGCTAGTTGCAGGAAAGCTTGTTTTGCAAGACCTTAAAAACACTATTCACCCAACTAGAAACAAAAAACTAACCTTCCTTCAGTACAACGTCATGTTGCTAGTGATTGCATGTGGCCCCTTCAAGAAAAACTTCACTGCATGCCCCACGATGCTTTTTTCTTGGTGCACGTGGTGTGAGATATCTTCATCTAGTCCATCTTCGCAACGGAGACTTACAGCTGATTTTCTATGCGTAGGTATCGGGAAAGTCGCAGTAGGTGGAAGCCACGGTGGAAAAGGTGGAAGAACCGACGACACTGATCAAAATGCTGGTTTGAACACACCGGCGACATCTGCTCCCGTTTATGGAAGCATTGAAGAGCCACAAGCTTTCGGATCTGGTGGTTCCCCCAATCTTGGTGTTTCCAGCGCCTCTGGAGGCGTCGGAGGTGGGTTGATCAAGATCAAAGCGTCTGTTGTGACCGTAGAAGGAAAGATCTCAGCGGATGGCACCGGCGCTTCACGTGGGGGTGGAGGTAGTGGAGGTACGTATTGTACAAAAAGTGTCAGTAGTTTTGCCGTAGGGTAAATTTCAGGACTTCCTGATACGCTCAAATCAGTAAATGTAGAATCTGTAGATTACTGCTGCAACGCAAGTTTGTCATGGAAACTCCAAGGCTTGACTTTAGATTGAAATGCTTTTACAAGCATGTGTGGGTTAGCGGTCATCTGTTTTTCCTTAATACTAAATAAATACATCGGAAATCTGAATAAAAGATCTAAAAACCCAAGTATAAATATTTGAAGAAATCGAAGTGTCAAATCACTTTTCTGCTTAAAAAACGTCAAATTTGCTGCCGCCAGTGACAACTATTTGCATACTCTGCATTTAAGTTGCTCCACAAAAATGGTGAAAATGGTTTACCGAACACAAAACTGTAGGCTGTCCCACGCTAACCGTCTCACGTGACTTACTACAGGAAGCATTTTGATAAATGCGACACAGCTCGAGGGTCATGGTTCGATCACCAGCAATGGCGGTTCTGCTTCTTGCTCTCTGATATGCGGGGGAGGAAGTGGCGGAAGAATTGCTTTGCATTTCACAAATGATCTGCGATGGTGGAATGGCAAAGTAACCGCGTATGGAGGTCCGGGTTCAAGCGTTGGTGTTTATGGCGGAGCTGGCACCGTATTTTACAAAATGAAGAGGTTATCTGGCTTACAAAGCAATTGGCTGGAAGCAAAGAATAACAGAGGTAAGCCAAAAGGCTGTGCTACTCTATTTGCGATTATGCACCATTTTAGTAGCTTTGGCTAATACCGAAATATTTGCGGTTACATGCATTTCAGCAACGGACATAGTTAAGGCAGTAGCTTGGGATTACTTGTCAAGAACTACACATTTAAAACAAAACCGGAAAGATTGATTTCATCATGCAATAAAAAACCAAAACCAAAAAGTGATTTCATAATTTATAGATTGCCTCTAATGGCGTCATGCTGTGCAACGACAACAACAACATGTATTCCAAATTTTGTTGTAAGTTTTGTTTTATGTCTCCTCTCCCTGTTTTGCACATGAGAGTGTGGAAGAAGAAATTTTGGTAGTATGATAAGACCCGTACGTATTTGCAAAATCTTCTTTTCATGATCGATATTCAATTAGATTTCCAAGCAGTTCACTTCCGAACTTTTACACCGGATTGATTTGCACCAAGAAAAATTCGAATTATCTGAGAATATTCTAAAAAACTGTTTTAATTCATTGTCGCGCTCGCACCGGGTATACGTCAGCAGTTGTTGAGATAAGCTTCAAACATTTGTAAAATTTTAAGGTTCTCTCACCACAACATCGATTGAGGATGGATTGACACCTTTAGCCCTGCCATCAACAACACACAACATCACTCAAAGGAAACGACGCAATGCCGATGTCACACCTATGACGTTCACTCGAATGTCAATTACAGAAGGGTCTCGTCTAGCTCTTCGGCGAGACTTCGTTCATCTCTCCGTCCAGTACTTGCTGTCGGGAGATTTTTCTGGCTGGCTTCATATTCAAAGCGGACAAACATTCGTTGTTGGTATGACTTTGGCTTCCGCATAAAAGTTAAGCAACTGAAGAAAACAAATAGATATTCAGTGATTGTAGGTTTTGAATAAAAAGTTAAAACCTTGATCTGCCTGTTGCAAACTACACCCCGTCAACAAGATGTATTGTCATATGCACCTTTTCAGATGTGACACTAGTCTGGGGCCCAAAGCCCTGTGTTTTCATAACTTCTAATTTCAAAAAACTATTTCAGGTTCATACAGTGATGTATCTCCTTATGAACGAAAATCCTACTTCCGCTACGAATATGGTGAACTCCGAACCAACGTAATTGTACACGAAGGTGGATATCTAATCCTTCCTCCTGAGACCACCTGTCGAGGGGTAACTATTCTCGTTCACGGCACTATCGCCATTCGCGACTTCACTGTGGCTTCGGGCTGCAAGCTGCGGCTCGGACCAACTGGTACCTCAAGAATATTGTCTGGAACAAATTCATCAGACACAAACGTTGAAGGCATTGAACCAGGACAGGGGAGATACACTTTTGTGTCTCTGTTTGTTGGTGACGGAGGAGAAGTATCTGCTATTCCTAATGCTCCTGATTTGGAAAACAACTTGACAATCACTGCGCTCGATACAATGAGGGTCTACGGTGGGGGACGTTTACACGCAGTGTCTGTCAACTTAACAGCACATAAGTTGATTGTCGACGATCTGGGAGTAATCACTGGCGATTTACATCTGATCTCTTGCCACGGCGATCCACACACGACCTCAACTGTCAAGAATGGTCAGGATCTCGTACTGACTGGATCTGGGAAAAACGGGCCCGGAGCTTCAGGAGCCGGACACGGAGGTAGAGGTGGTAGAGGAAGCAATCAGTTCCACACTGGCGGAGCGTATGGAAGTTTGTTTGAACCTAAGACTCATGGATGCTCTGGAGGAAGTGATGGTCAATCTTCTGGCGGGAAAGGTGGTGGTAACATTGTTTTTAAGGTCACCGGCACGTTACAGATCGATGGGTTAGTTCAAGCTAACGGTGAAAACGCCCCCAACGGTGGAGCAGGTGGGGGCAGCGGTGGAAGCATTGTGATGCACGCCAACAACATGCGAGGTTACGGTGATGTCACAGTAAACGGTGGCAACGGATTCGCTACGTCATCATCTAGGAGTGGTGGAGGAGGAGCAGCTGGAAGAATTGCTGTTTATTTCTCATCCAACAAAACATATTCAGGATCATGGCAAGCACATGGTGGAAAACCTGGAAATGTGATTCGAGGTTATGTTTCTCCTGACACCACCACTGGTTACGGCGGCCCAGGAACCATGTTCTTCTACCACCTTGTGCACAAGCACACGACGCTGATACTGAACAACAACGGTCATGGCCCAGACAAAGACAACAACTTCATAGACAACTACGACGATCTCACGCATGATGAATCACGTGCTTGGTTCCTTCCCTCCCATCTAGAGCATGCTCTCTCTGGAACTTCCCACAGTTTCTACTTCGACGAGATCCAAGTTTGGGGGAAAGCCCATTTTGCTGTGGCTCCACTTCCAGACAATGATCCAGACAAAGCCTCCAGCACAGGTAGAAAACCAATAGAAACTAGTTTGGAAATATTTTTTATTTGTGCATAAATGCTAACTTGCAGTCATGCATTATTTTACATACAAGGACTTGTAGCACTGTTTAAGCTTGTTTATTTGTTTTCTTCTGAAAGCGATGCAGATTACAATAGTCAGCAGCTGTTTCCTCAAGCACAGCTATATGCGTTTTGCAGGACACGAAGTGAATGTTTACAAATCTCACTCTTCTGCAATAAATGGTGGATAACTTAGCACTTATTTAAAGTACGTAACGATACACTTAACATTTCTTAATATTATTAGCAAGCCAGGGCATGATGGAGGCATTCATCGGCAATAAAGTGCTTGAATCGAAAATTTCATGCTTTTATTTTTCAGACAATTCCTCGCACGCAGGACCAGAAACAACTATTTTTTACAAAAACATGATTGGAGACCGGACAGGATCCATGCACATTGGCCCTCTGCAGAGTATGGACCTTGAGCGCCCCTATATTGACCTGCCGTTTAGTGCACACGTCTACAAACTTGGTCATCTCGGTCTTGCTCCAGTCACTCACGTGCACGGCGTCACGATATGGTTGAGTGGAGCTCTCACACATGTGAGGAACATCACTGTCAGACGACATGGTCGACTATGGCTAAATAGAGACGGTAGGGTGTTTTTTACCTGCTGCCTAGTCCGCAATCCGGCGATGTTACACGTTGTGCTTAATAGTTCAAAGAAATTGAGTCTTACACAGGGTGTTTCAGTCAATAATTGGAACACTGAAATAGCGTGGATTGTGTCAGTCATTAGTGACATAATAGGGAACAGTGAGCAATATGAATCGAGTTCAGGACTGTCAAGGGTCTTTACCCATTTTGTTTACTCGAAGGCAGAGCGAGTTTCACTCAATAAATCTCTTACTGTTTGGAATTAATTTGAACGAAGTTTTACGAAGTCGTTCAGGAATCACGGCAGCATTCCAAAATCCTTAGATTTAGATAAAATAATGTTGGACAATTCGATAACTCTCTACAGTCTACAGTACATCATCAGCTAATGCTTGTGTAGTTTAATCTAAAATCTGTGGTTATACAGAAATCCATCGTAAAATCCACTTAATTCATTCAAACGTTTTGTGGCTTCAGTCAACTGAAGTATAGGATAGTCCGTAAAGATGTATCCATTTATGGTCGCTATCAATTTATATCAAATTAATCCAGGCTTCTTTGTTCAGTTAAATCATAGTTAGAGCTCCACAGTTTTATTTCCCAACTTCAATGGATCAAGCAACAAAATATTCCATGCAGGAGAATATTAAGATGATTATTGAGATTTTAGAGGCCTATTTCGCGACGAACTCAGTTGTTCCAACTCAAGGACAATTGCGGCGGGCATTTCCAGACAGAAACGCTCCGAGCAGACTCATAATATAGCGCCACCTGGACAAATTCATGGAAGTGTACCGGGTGAAACTGAGGCCGCAGTGGCCAACTACGATAATTTAAAACAGAGAATCACAAATCACATTGCGACTGTGAGACAATGTTTGGATCAGTCTCGAAGTCCACAAGGAGACAGCTTGTTCAAGGATTTCAGTTATGCCTATAATGCTCATTGATCTTCACCTGTTTCCGCATAAGATACGTATTTCACAATTTCAGGACAGTGCTAAGAGACGTGCTATTGGGCAAAACATCAGTTAGGATATGTAAAACCATCCTGATTCCTTGGCTTCATCTTTTTCAGTCTCGAGGCAACTTTCTATCTTAGTGATAACGTGAACAAAGAGAATATGAGATTTTGGACTCAAGTGCAGTCTCAGAGCACCAGTATTGACCACTTAGTGTGGAGAGAGTGACTGTTTGATGCGATTTGGGTTGTAATGGCATTATCGGTCCATACTTGTTTGAGGATACCGATGGACGTCATGTACTGTAACTATGAATACAGAGCGATACATTGAACAAATGAGACGAAAATACATCCGGGCACTGAGGCAGAAGTGGGAGTAGACGCCGGAGTAGCTGAAAGGCAGGGCCACTTAAAGCGTTGAGGGCAATGGAAACTTACAGCATGCTTGCTTCTGTTCAGTAACACAGTTCATCTCAAAAATAATGACACAAATTATAGAAAACCAATATGAATTTTCTCTAAGTGCGTCAATAGCTGCAGTAAATTTGTTTCAAGTCGATCTTCATCAACCATGAAATTACCAATGATATTGTTTCCCCCCCTTTTAAAAGAGCAGGGGCAACACCCTGCTCTCCTATGCGCCTGGAAGCAAGGAGTGGATATGGATACTGTGACTTATCAGGAGGATGGAGCAACACCCCATCGCTCCAATGCTTCACTCGAATATCTCCATCATTACTTCTCGGGGCAGTCTCATCTCCTGTCGTACGGACCTTCCTCAGCCTGCACAATCTCCAGACCTATCCACTTCATTTTCTGTGAGGATATCCACTTTATTTTCTGTGAGGATACCTGAAAGACAAGATGTATGCCAACAAAACCCAAACTAATGATGCCCTCAAGAATAACATTCGAACGAAGATCACAAGAATTCCCCGAGATGTTAAGCAGGATCATTACAAATTCCAATGTGCTAGTAACCACAGTGATTCAGCGCCAGGGGCTTGGATCGAGCACATCATAAACTATTGGGCTGTGCTCGCAAAATGGTGGTGTACCAGGAAGAAAGTTATACCACACAAAACGTGCATGTCTGCAAGACAGACCTATAAAAACAGTTTGTAAAGTTTTCATTTTAATATAAAATCCTACTTTATCAAAAGTGGATATATCTTTTTACACAACCTTGTATTTTTCGATTTAGAATAACTCGACCCATTTCCAATTATTGGAAATGTTGCTCCAGTGGTGGCATTAGGGTGAAGCAAATGAGGGACCCTCTGAAGGAGTCCCTCTTGTCATCTTACTCGCATATTCTTTCTACAATAAATGAATTTTTTCAGTATTAGTATTTTGTTTGTGGTAGTTTTATAAACAGAAATTCATGGCTTCAACAACTTTAAGTTATTTCAGATTGCCATTCAAATAACATTCCTATTTAAACAGGAAGATAGGCTATTACTCTAAAGTGATCACACCTTGGAAATACCGGGGCAGCAGCTTACGAAAAAATGCAAAGTTATCTGGAATTAAAATAACTGAAGTCAAAATAAGAACCAGTTGAGACACCTGTGATTACCAGTGAAAGGAAAAAGTACCACAAAGAATTAAGAAACATTGTGGACTACTAATCGCAGTTTCATTCCATGTTTTCACCACATGGCATGGACAGTTATGATGTTGTAGCACTGCTAATTTTGTATTCCAAACTTTTAGTATTTTCACTGATTTTAATTTCATGCATACTCTTTTGCATTTCTAGTTACAGCAGTCACACATGATGTCAGATGTATAAACATGACCCACGTGCATCGTTTCAAAATTACGCATTTTTCACAAATGGTCTCTATCAAAAAAGACCTTAAACATGGTTACGGTAACTGAGCATAATGATGTGATGAGAAGGCTCCCCAAACTGTGGCAGCACACCACTGTTCACCTCTATAGTAGTACCTTCCAACAAAATCTGCTATATCTGCGATGCTATAATATTTGCCGAAGCTCATTGTTCTTGAGTCGTTTGGAACTGCTATTCAGCAAACGATGCTCATCTGCCAATCACAGCTGCGTCTGCAGAAGCAGCATCAAAAGTAATGCTCCACTATAGGCTTGCACTATTGTCTTGTTGGGCTAATCACCGCGCATAAGCTTTCCATTATTTCGCTGTGAAGGCCGTTTGTAGCAAAAAAAGCAGAGTCGAGTGCCTGCAGCAGTTTTGATGAATTCCACTGCTTACATTTGTCTTCTAAGCTTTGCCATTGCTCTACGATGGCTTTGAAACCAATCTACATTTTCTGTAAACTTCTTACATGCTACTTCTTACGTTCCAAAGGTCGCATTGCATGTAGTGATCACCATGTCCTCAGTATAGGTGTTGACAATGCGTGGAACCTATTCAAACACGACTCTGTAGGCACTTGGCAGCTTAAATTAATTCATTACGGAAAATATTGTTACAAATTTGCTGCAAGATGCGCATTTGAGGGAAACAAGGGCTACGAGAGCTGAGTAAAATCTTACGGTCCACTAAAAAAATGTCAGGCGAGCAGGGCTGTTAGCGTCCTAGGTGAGAAATGCTGTTCTAGTGCATTTTCTTTTCCACGAACTCGAACGCTTGTTTTCAGTTGATTCTTTAACCGACAAACTGACAATAGATTCTGAAATTCAATTTGTAAACTGCGTCCAGGGGCGTAACGAGGGGGACAAGGGAGGCACAATTCCTCAGGCGCCGGATCACTATGGGGACCCCGAATCACTGCGGGGGCGCTGAATGACTGCGAGGGGCCCCGAAAAGTCCCAACAATGTCACAGTACTTTCTTCAATACAGTACATTTGCTTCAAAAAGACCTCAGGTTCGAGTATGGGGTCGCCAAACTAGCTTCTTGTCCCGGGCGCCATCAAACCTTGTTACGCCCCTGACTGCGTCAGTAGTGTAGCATTAAGGAACTGTGCTTTATTGCGTCAGTCATTTCCAGACCAGGCGACAGTTTGTTTGGATTCTTTGTTTTTTTAGGACAAAATATTCAAGCGCTTTGATCCTTAAAATATTCTAGAAAAACATTTACTTTGATGCGAGTCATAATATCATTGTAACAGTGGAATACTGCAAAGCAAATCAAGAATCGTAGAAAGAAATGTTCACGGTACTTTAATCAAAAAATTCTTGCAATAGGTTCTTCATGGCAAGCGTGTTATGGAATAACCAATGATTCACTTTATACACGTAAGCTTATAAACCTTTAAAATGCTGGTACTACTGAATCTCATTTCATTCAAGGTCGAACCGCGAGCAAGTACGACATAAATGATACTTTCTACAACCCGGAGCTGGACGACGAGGAATATGCTGGAAAATATACGTTTGACTTTGTGCATGTGCAAGACACTGGATACATTCACATGATTAATGACCCAACCAAGGACCCAGGCACTGAGTTCCGAGTCTTGGACCTGACAGTGGACGGGGGAGGTCTTGTAGAAGCGACTCACCTTTACGCTCACGCTGTCAACGTCACAATCGACGCTGGAGGTCTTGTTTCAGCAAATGAACAAGGATATAGTCTCTCTCATGGACCGACAATTTGGACCAATGGATCTTTCAATCTTGGATTCCATGGAATAATAAACCCTGGTCTGTGCAAAATTTCTATCTTACTGTTTCATAAAATATTGTTCAAATTTTCAGTTTGTGCGTTGATAGCTTGGTGTTAAAATCGGTGATGGTGCAATGGGAAGGACAGAATTTGATGCAATTTCCCCTCCAAATGATCGTGGCGCTCTTGCCCCTCTTTTGAAATAGATGTTTATCAAAAAGTATTAAGTAGGTATGGTGGAGCTCTGCTTTTGAACACCGCTCCCAGCGACAGATGTTGAAACGTCATTGATTAAAGCGTAATATGCTTTAAAGTTAACTGCCGCAGTTGCCTACTGTATATCAGGAAAAACTCTGCTTTCAGCTGCGACAGGCATTGCTTTCTTCGAGCTATTTGAAGAAAAAAGCAACATGCATTAGTCAAACGTGATCGTTCTTTGTTCCGATCCTTACCTATAGTCATGAATTTTGCTTAATCACTGAATTACGGAAAAAGTATTATGTGAAGTGCAAGCAGAACCGCTGGGATTTTTGCAGCCTCCACGGTGTGACACTTCGAGACAAAGTGCGCAGCTGTGAAATTCGCAAAGCCCCGACTGTCGAGTAACTTCTCCACCGAATAGACAGATTTCAGTTACATTGGTTCGTCATGTGTCCAGAATGCCCCAGGAAAGACTAGCGATGGGTTGGCTACACCCACGGGCAAGCGGCCCAGAGTTTGTCCAAGTACCACGTGGCTTGACTACATCTACGACCTTGCTTGGTCCCGTCGCGGTGTGGAGCCAGCAGAGCTATCTTAGATTACTGAAAACCGTGAGGTGTTTCGAGTCCCAGAAAAGCTGGTATGAAAATAAATTGGCTGTTTTTTAGGTGCTGGTTATTCGGCTCCGTCATACACATCATCATCAACACCATCCGGTGCTGGTCATGGTGGGAGTGGAGGTCATGGCCGCGGTACCGGCGTATTAAACACTGGACAACCATATGGTGACTTGTACCAACCAGAAGCATTCGGGTCCGCTGGTGGTGGACCAGCAGGAGGCAGGGGTGGTGGTCGTATCTGGTTGAACATCACCGGGATGATCCACATTGACGGCACGTTATCTGCTGATGGAGCTGCTGCCGGAAGTCACTCCCACGGTGGAGGAGGAGGGAGTGGAGGAAGTATCTGGTTGCACACCAACATCTTCTCTGGCGATGGTGTAGTTTCGGCAAATGGAGGACGTGGAGCTCCCAACGGTAATGGTGGTGGAGGAGCTGGAGGTCGCATCGCAGTTTACATGGAGAAGAATATCACGTTTGGGTAAGAATATCACGTTTTAAAGAGGTTTTTATCCATTTTCAATGTGTTGGCATGGATATCACAGTTTTGTTTTGATTTTTTGTAAGTTTGTATCTTCTCATGTCTCCAATCTTATTTTGTGCAACGTGTTTTAAAAGTACAAAATTTTCCGCTTTGGATTATCTTCGAGTAACATCAGTGTCACATTTCAAAGAGCAAGAGTTTCTTGCAAAGTGCTTAAAGGTTTTATTTAGTACCTTTCCGGACAATATCTCCAATATGCCTGGTTGACATATCACACACGTGTTTTATTAGAATATTCACTTTCCACGCTCATGGAGGGAGATGCCAGAAAGATTCTTCAACTTCAGTCACTCCAACTTGTGAAGTGGGGGGCCCTGGAACGACCTTCATATACCACACCAAAGAAAAACACCGAACCCTCCGTGTTGAGAACGGCGGTGCGAGTATTGGAACTCGCAAACTATTCGCCAAACCTCGAAACAAACTTGTTCATTGGGAGAATTTGGCTATAGATGGTGGGAGGGCTTGGATATTGTCGGCCAATTCGGGTGGCCACAAATTCGCCAACTTCAGACACGACTTCCATTTTGAGGAATTTCAGGTGAGTCAGGAAACACTGCAATTGATGATGTCTTGCTGGGTGAACCATAAAAACACATGTTTACATCAAACCCAGATCCAGAATGTTGTTAGAATTTAGAGATGGAAGGGAATTTTAAAAAACGGTTAACTTATTTCGTACTTCGGTTTGCAGCTGCAGATGAAAGATTGAATGGCTTGTAAATTTAAAGATGTGATAACATAATCGTGGTTGTGAGTTCGATTGTAACTATTCTTGTGTATTTAACTTTCAAGAGAGTAGCCTTTGCCTTATCACTAATTCCTAAGCCAGTTAGTTTTTGCTATGCTCCATTACGTTCTAGTCAAAAACGAAAAGGTTTTGTGGTAAACTTTGCATGAGTCTTATGTTTGAAACTGCATATGGAAAGCATTATGAATACTGTTGTGCATTCGTTTTTTGCTTGTATGTCGGAAACTACGACGATATGGAACTTTATCTACTTGCGACTTGCGTAATTTTTGTCAACCTTATTTCTTCCAAAGTGCGATCTACTGCGTGCAGAATAAACTTGAAAGCTTTAGGAGCTGATCTTCTTCAGTTTTATACATCAGCAGCGTTACATTGTTCATAATGCAAGTTTGCAAGTCCACGTCTTCGCATTGCTTTAGGAATTAACATTTTGTAGGTATTCGGAGGAGCTCATTTGGCTGTGATGGATCCAGACAAGATACCAGCTGACCAAATATGGCGTTACCAAGTAACCGTGTTCACTACACGCACTCGCACGCAACGAGGTGACGAACACAACTCCACAGCAACCTCATCCTCATCACCACTTCCCACAACTGCAACTCCTGCTTTCGTCTACGAATCTACTGACTCACCTTTGTCAGTGCAACCTCTCACCACCGCGTTAATTGCTGCTGATGGTTACAGCACAACACCAATTCCACAACTTCCTGGTAAAGTCACGATTCACTTCCGGTTTTTCCTGGGCGATCGTTCTGGAGCTGTTCATGTCGGAAATGAACAGACCATGGATTTGGAAAGACCAGAAATCGATGTACCGTTCAGTTCGTATGTTTACCACGGTGGATACCTCGGTCTTGCTCCGATCACTGTTATTCATGGAGTTGAGATTTGGGTTTCTGGAGTGATGGATCATGTTTGTAACATGACGGTGAAACTTAAAGGGAATGCCACACTTAATCATGATGGAAGGACCACGCATATTCGAAAACTGCACGACGGAGGTACCTGATGTCTGCACCAGCATAAAACTCAAAAATTGGCTGTTAGTTAAGTAATTGGTATTGTGCAAAAATCAATTTTGAAGATGGTTTCATAAACATGCTAACCTTGAAAATGTTTAGAAAAGCATTTTAAGATGTTGTTGCTGCTTGTCCAATATAGGGACTGCTCTCAGAGACTTGGACCCACAATCGTCTGTGGAAACAGGAGTCTATGTTTTCCATAAAGTTCGAGTACTGGATACTGGTTTAGTTCAGTTTGTTTCTGATCCTGTCCAACATCCTGATGGGATCGACTTTTTTGCTAATCTCCTCTTGATCGAAGGAGGGGGAGAGATGAGGGCATCTCGAGTCATGATAGATGTTCACAACGCAACAGTGAGTGCTAACCGCTTTCTGTTGAGTTTTCTAATCGCTCACTCTCCTTTTGTATAGGTTTAGTGGTACAGCTGTAAGCCAGAGGTGGCCGGAGTCACTTTTCCAGACTCCAACTCCGCTCCTGTTCCAAAATTTTTGAATCTGGGTCCGGCTATTTTTTAAATTTGAGAATCCGACTCCCGTTCAGACTCCGGCTTCAATCATCGATCCAACCGTAATTTATCCATGTTTTTGCTTAAGAAATGACCACAAAGACTCCTGCTACTGCCGAAGGGAAAAGTGACTCCGGATCCGGGTCCGGTTTTTCCAACCTTTTTGACTCCGGGTCCGGATCCGGGTCCGAATAAAATATGCAGAATCCTGCTGGAGTCAACTCAAGCACTCCGGATCCGGTCCCACCTCTGCTGTAAGCGTGCGCGTCTCATATTGTTAGATTGGGTTCGATTCCCGGGCGAAAACTATTGTTTGATGGGATTTCGATTCTCGGGCGAATGCGTGCAAGAGTGAATTCCACACACGGTGCAGCCAGTGACTTGCGTCATTGCAGTTTTCTCTACGAAAGTAGCCATGTAGCCCGTGGCCAAGTGTGAAAAATGACGCCAGCAGACCGTTTGCGACAACCCACAAAAAGGTACCAAAAGAGCATAATGAATCATACTCTATATTACTTCTTAATCTAAATTGCGGCATGTGAACATTGCATTATCATGTCGCAATTGCCCTGTTCCCAGAATAAACTTTTCCAATATTGGTAGAGCAGCATCTGCTAAATATAAGAGACCTATAGCAAGAAGTAGCTTGCTTTGAAACATTCTACAATTTCGTAAAAATATATCCTCTGGCATATGGATGAACCACTTCAAACACAAGGCGGAGAGTCAATTGTGTTAGCATATGCAATTGCGTCTGTTCCAAATATAGACAGAACACGGTCTCTGATGAACTAAACGTTAACTACGGAAAGCCAGGTCGAATGGGTTTTCCCGCAGAGGTTATTGCCAGTGTTTGGTTGGAAATAAAAACTTAAATACGTTTGTTCAGTCCAACTGAGAACTTTTTGTTTATGCGTCTTATGTTTTTTCAGCTGTGCGCATTATTTGTTGAAAGATAAGGGAAAAACGCGGATGCGGACTTCTTATCTTGTAAGCGGAGTGCATTTGTCGATTTAACCATGATATCTGTTTCCTGAAGGTTGACTCTGGTGGTTTTCTGACCACCACTGGCATGGGCTATGCTGACAACCATGAGTACAGACAGAATAGCATCGTCAACATCGGCGCTCCTCCTCTGCCTGGGAATGTCAACTTAGGAGGAGCTGGAGCAGGACACGGTGGAAGTGGAGGAAGAGTCATTTCTCATTCAACAAAGACCGTTTCCACACCTTCTACTATTGATTCTCAACCCAATTACCATAAGCGTATCTTGGTGGACATAATGCGCAGTGGCTTGTCACATGGCAACCTCTACAAACCAACCTCATATGGCAGCACTGGAGGCAGCGGTTATGGCAACAATGGAAAGGGTGGTCGTGGTGGTGGCGTCATTCGTATGCTTGTCAGTAACACCTTGGAAGTGGATGGTCTGATTTCTTCGGATGGTGTGGCACCCGAAAGGGCAAGCTCAGGCGCTGGTGGTGGTTCTGGTGGTTCCATATGGATCCACTGCAGCATGCTTACTGGTTTCGGATCTGTTTCGAGCAATGGTGGGGATGGTGCACATTACGACAACGCCAACAGCAATCGACTGAGTGGAGGAGGCGGTGGTGGTGGAGGAAGAATTGCCATTTATTTTGTCACTAATACAACATTATTTGGTTTCCGTGTTCACTCACGAGGCGGAAAAGGCGGCGAGACACGAAGTCCAACTTCCCGACCTCCTGTGGGCGAAAACGGTGGCGCTGGAACTTCGATTCTGTATCACATGATTCACAGACACAGAACCTTGTTAATCGATAATGGAGGATTAAAGGTAAGTAGCGATGTTCAACTCTTTGCCAAGATGTGCGACTTTCACTGGCACAAGCACCGCACGAATAACACCTCTATAAACGTCCTAAAATAGAACGTATTTTGATTATTGCCAAACTAGATTGCATTTACGGCAGTTCAGGTTCTGGACAAGAAACCAGTCTCCAATCCTGTTTTGATGAATACGTTTTGTCGAATTTTTCTTACCACGATACTTTTGGGTAAAAATTTCCTTTTCTGTGCCGATGCAATACAATGTCTTCAAACTTTGTCAACCTATTATTTGTATGTTCGTATTTATCCAGCCATTTGATCTTGCTCATCTAATTGGAGATCCCAATCCTGCAATGAACAATCCGGAAGATCGAGTTACAAATGGTCGATCTAATGACGAAACAGCCGGGGTCACGACCTCCATCAGCGACGACGGATGCCGGACATGGATTATTCCGCCACCGGATTTTGTTGACGATCAAGACGGCGCAGCGACAGCGAATCAGAGCGATGTTGCTCTGAGATATGGAACTGGCGGCAATCCAGTCTTTGACTATCGCTTTGAGGAATTGCAGGTGACAACCCAGAATTATTTGTTGCAATACCACATTCATATGTTGGCCACTCATCCTTTCTACTTGTGTCGAATGATAGAGATCGAGAAAATTAACATTGGATTGAAACGTTTAGTATTTCTACAATTCGAGTGAGTCTTGCCGTTGGTTTAGCTCAGCGACTTGCAACTCACTTGTTTGCATAACCGCACCGATGAAACATTGCACAAACCTTAGTTTATTCTTTTCTTTTGTTAGCTGCATAGAAATAGAAACACAGCAATACTTTAAAAGTGTTATTCGAATGCTAAAGTTCGTGTTTTTTTTCTTTTTACTTTAGATAAGGCTTATCGCATTTGAACGCTTCCTTTGCCACGCCACGTTTTCAGATCTACGGCCATGCCCATCTGGCCATATCTACAGTTCCCCTGCACAACGCGAGCTCTGACTCCCTCACTGAACTAGTGGCAAGCATTGCGGACTCTCCTGCCGAGGTTGACATTCACTTTCGCTTCATGATCGGAGACAGAACCGGAACAGTTCATCTCCGCGCCAACCAGTCTCTCGACCTGCGGCGAGACGAGATCGATCTCCCGTTCAACGTGCGAGCGTACACGCATTCCTTCCTGGGACTGGCTCCAATCACCATCATACACGGTGTAACTGTTTGGATGCATGGTAAGTTGGTGAAAACAGGCGGAATAGTGTGGTATCCAAAGCGATCCAAAAACCAGGGATAATCCTATCCCATAAAATTTCTTATAGCTGCGATAAACGTATGCGTAATTTCAGCTTCTTTTGTCGTTGTTCTTGTGTCGTTTGCGGTGAGTGCTCGGCACATATGCGCAAAGTACTATTACGTTTAAGTGCAAAGATAAGTATGGTGGTTACAGGAATGCAGGCCTTGTCTGCTCAACTGCTTTGCGTTAGACAAGCGGAAGAAATGCCGTTGAATGGTCTTCACCACTTTGCAGTCAGCAACGATTGCTTCAGATACAGTTCACTTTTGAATTGCTTTCCTTGAATGTGTTCAGATACACATAAAACACGTGTTGTGATCGCACGCGTGAACACATAGCCAACAGTCAGAGCAGCTCACAGAGCAGAATCGGCTATGGAGATGTTGTTTATGGCTGATGTCCTGCAGACACCAATCTTCTAGATTTAGAAAGTATTCAAACTTCTGCTGCAAAGCTCATCCTCAGTCGCCTCAGGATCGCATCACGTGAAAGTATCTTGATTCACTGAGGCCTCACACCAATACACTACCGCCGTCAGTTTCACATTCGTGCCGCATTTCGTAACAAACTAGCTGGACGCTTCCCTTGCTCGGAAAATTTTCCAAGTTAGTCAACGATAATACTGCTGAGTGTGGAATATAATGTTTTTCAAGAAATAAAAGCAAAGACGAAACTATGTACGGTGGCGCTATAGGCATAAAATAAACTTTCTAGGATAACTCTATAGATATGAAAAGCCGGCTTGTAGGCTTCTTAAAACAAGTCAAGAATCGCGTGAGTGATTGATCTTTTCGACGCACGCTAATTTCCTCATCGCTATCGCCTTCTCAAAAACAGTGTGGGACTAATCCCGGCAAAGAATAAAAGAACGCAGCTGTGTTTGCGAACATAATTCTCTGTAGAAAAATCACAATCACTTCACTCACAGAAGTTACCGCGGCGAGCACAACAAATCTACGTCACGAAAGAAAACAGTCGTTACTCTTAATGTCATAAAAAGTTTTGTACGCAAGCCCGAAATATTTAGGCCAACTTAAGTCCGAGCCCGGCCCGACCCAAAAAGCCAGGGCTGACTTATGACTCTGCACCATGTCAAAAGTTTCATTCTAAGAGTTCTACTTGCATAACGACACAAAAATATAACTTGAGATTAAATCAAAATGCACAACGGTGAATTGGCAAAAAAGTACCAATTTTCACCTTCAAGACGAAAAGAACGTCCAACAAAACTAGGTGTGTTGTATCTGTAAAGCAAATGTTTCGCACTTGGATGAAAACATTGCTGCATTGTGGGTTTGGCTTAACTCAAAGTAAATCAGATGACTTACGAACCAATGCATTCAGCACAAGCACAAAGTGCAAAAGTCAAGGAAAAATTATCTCTTGGATTTGGTCATCATTGTCGCGAAATTACAAGAAGTTGAGGATAAATGTATATCCTATGCTTATTTCCGAGTCAAGTCCATACGTTTTGAGCTATAGGTCAATATACAGCTAGGTAAATACTGTGGGCTACTTCTCCAACGCTTTGATTGAAATTCTTTTCACTAATGTTTGAAAACAGTTTTTTGCTAAACTCCCCATCCCAAAACTAAGTCTCCACAATAGTGCTGCTTTTCGTCTTCGGCAAAAGCTTTGCAGATGTTTGCCTGAAAATCTAACTTTCTAACATTATATACACTAGCATCATTAAAATAAGCTGTCTGTTTCTGAATACGTGATCACCAACGTTACAGCAAAGCCAGTTACATTTCTGCACGGAACAAATCATAGTTGTACTGTGGCCTCTCACATGTGCAGCTGCAGTACTCTCACTCTTTCAAGCAAATAACCTTTCTAAAAGTATACCACACAGGGCAAAATCTCGGACAGAAGCAGTTAAACATCTTTCACGGTCTCCAGAAACTTGAAAAACGCTAAAAATTATTTTATCGAAGCTTAAATTTATAAACTAACAGAATCAGTGATACCACACCAAACTCTGCTTCAACATCAACTTGGCTATGTGTGGCCTCACATCTAACATCAAAAGCTCTTCACAGAAAATGTGACAAGCATCACTTCAATTTTTTTAAACCTCTCCAAATACAAAACCTAAAGAGAAAAAAGTGGGGGGACACGTCCCCCGTGTCCCCCACCAAATTGCGCCCATGAAGTCCACTACTGGTGATGGGATTAAATCGCAGAGCATTTTTATTGATATGGGGCCTGTTTCAAAATGTTTGACTCTAGTGAAGTTCATGGGCACTGGCGTACTGCATACGGTTGCCGGTTTCTAGCGCCCTATACTTACGTGCTTGGTGGAGTTCCCATACCGTAATTGTATGCTCTAGAATTGATATTCCGCAGCGTACCAGCAGTCTGGGAAAATGAAATACAGTAATTGTTTTGTGATGCAATAGCAGCGAAAATGCAGTAACCGTGTAAGTCTTTTGGGAAAAGTCGGTACTGCCGATAGTCATAACATAAGAGAGAATGCACATTTCCGCTAAAATATGGTGGCAGTTTAACACAACTTCGGAAAAAGTATCAATATTGCTGTCAGGACGAAAGCAATCACGGGTTACATTAACAATCCAATGCAAAAGCAACCTGGTACGACGGTGAAAAGTCAGTCTTACTGCTGCTAGGAATACAGCATTTTCAGCATACAAAACACTCCAGTAGCAATATGACAACAGTTGTCGGCAGTTATTGGCGCAATCTGTAACTGCAGCTTCAGCAAGCTATAAAGGAATTCGAGTTTTGTCGGAGCTTATTTACCACCAAGATTATACACGCCCCTTCTCATGGAAAAAAACAACATTCTGTTGAACTTAACTGGATCAGAAAGAAAAACGTTTGTACACCTGTATGTCAGAGATGATGCAGAAAGTGATGGAGAGTGGAGATTACTGTTAATTTAATGCCAAATTGTCCTTGTTTGCGGGAAGTAGCCTGAAACATAAACGCCTCTTGACAAAAAGATTATTTGCGCTCCTTTCAGGTGCTTTGGCTCACATCGAAAGGTTGACTCTTCGCTTTTTCGGAGTGCTGTCCATGGAAAGCGGAGGCCATACCCACCGAGACCCACCCAACAATTTCCGGTAGGTATACTGGCTATACTCGCTGTTTGTTGGTGTCGTGGGTTGAACTGTCGAGTCTTGCTGCCGGAAGCTTTTCTTGTTCGCCATTAAACAAATTGCAAGGAAATTGTTACGACCTCTAGGAAGCCGAAAAAACGATTAAGTTGGTTTCAGATAAGGCTGTGGAGCCGGAACTTACATTTCAGTCTCCGGCTCCAGGTCCAGACATCTACAATTTTTGGCTCCGACTCTAGCATTTACAAGTTTTTGGCTCCAGTTCCAGAACGATTTGGTCCATTGAAAACGAAAAATCATTGTAATATTTGTACAACTCGCTTTACCCACAAAATATGTCTGTGGAACCGGGACCAAAATTTCAGGCTCCGGCTCCTCCATCCAAACGTTTTTGGCACCAGCCATCCAAAATTGCTTGGGATCCGGCTCCACAGCCCCCGGCTACAACGTGTGCAGCAAAATCGTAATGGGTGTAATTTTCGCTAGTTTTTCGTTATGTATTGTTGAAAAAGCATTACTTTCGAAGAGAAACGAAATTTTACCCCCTTTTGTACAGGATCAATACGATACGCATTCAAGATGATGCGGTGGTATATGCTGTGACGTCACCCGTGTTTACCAACCCGCTAATGAAGATCGACACCACTGACTTGAAAGTTGAAGGGGGAGGCAAACTTCACGTTACCATGGCAACCTTAACGTCGCAAAACGTAACTGTGGAAGACGGAGGGGCGATACGTGCCGATGGAACTGGTTATTCCATTTACGATCATTCAAACTCCGCTCTAGGTACGATGCAAAATCGCAGTGCGCTGTTTTGCTCTAGTGGTTACGCCCCCGAAAGCTAAACGAACTTACGCAGGTTGTTGCAAAAACAATGCTTAAAATTACTCTCTAACGTTTGTACATTAAATTTTGTCTATGAGCTGATTAATCCCGCGGTGCTTGATGCAGCTACTACTACGCCTTTATGGCATATTAAAATATTTTCAGGAATAAACCTCGGCAAGGGTCACTCTCACGACCTGGGCTCATCTGGCGCCGGACATGGAGGGACAAGTGGAACCGGGAAGCACCAGATCAAGACCGGACAGCCTTACGGTGATCTTTACGAGCCACGAGTGTTTGGAAGCGCTGGAGGAACTTCGAGCTATCTTCCTGCGACGAACGAGCG